>Ga0209541_10002361_pt1 | contig 35868 bp, 53 predicted proteins | sample RifCSPlowO2_01_FD_184027 | JGI IMG/M metagenome (GOLD analysis project Ga0209541, IMG submission 184027) | Groundwater microbial communities from Rifle, Colorado - Rifle CSP2_plank lowO2_0.1 (SPAdes) (version 2) | ecosystem: Environmental > Aquatic > Deep subsurface > Groundwater | place...
AATAAATGGTTCTACAATAAGAAGTTTAAATTCTGGAATGCAGAACAGAGAAATATTATTCAAAGAAATCGCATATAATGCCACTAGAATATTAAATTATATTAGAGGATTTCTACAGAGCCATGCACCCGCTAAGTTTTTATACTCCTCTTTCCTAAACATGTTATATCTATATTTAGGGCACCATTCCATGTGCCACATTGAATCACCAACAGAATGGTTGTTTCGCGTGTATTTGAATTCCATTTTTTCCTCCTTGGAGAGGAAAGCTCACGCTATCAAAATGTTGGAATTACATGGCGCAAGCTCCGCTCGCCATGCTTTTTTATTTTATTTAAAAAGAAAAAGCTTCTGAATTGTAAGCAATTCATCTACAGACTAAAGTCTGTAGGAGTTTTCTTGCTTAAGAAATAAAAAATTATTTAATTTTATTTGGGAAGGTAGGAAAAAAGAACTTCCCAAACGAATTAGCCAAAATTTAAATATTTAATGGTATTGATAATATTAAGAAAATTAAAGATATAGACGCCAAAACATAGAAATATATGGCTTTCTCAACTTTTGGGAAGGTAAGAATAAAGCGGACAGCTTTCTTAGGTTCCCGAAACTAAGTTCAGTACAGCTAAGAACGTAGACCTGCTTGACTTCCGTGTTCGAAATGGGAACGGGTATAAACCAGGTCACTATGGCCGTCCTAAAATTTATTATAAAATTTGTATTTATAAAATTATCGTCTATTAGATTTTTGCTACAATTTAGCAACTAAGCCATTTTTTCTTTTTAAAGACTCATGAACTAATTCTCGAAATTTTTCTGGTTTAAGGAGGAGGTAATGAATAAGGCCTATATTACTATTTAACCCAAATTTAGAAACCCTAATTTCCCCACAATTACAAATATACTCAAAATCACTTTTAGTACCGTCTTTGTGCACAAAAAAGCCGTAACGATGAAGCAAGCCATCTTTACAAATAGGATTTAACTCAAGAATAGAAATTTTGCCATCGTCTGTAAAATAATAATAGCTCATTTTATAAAGTTTTTAATTTTCCAGTAATCTTGTCAATTTTTTCATCTTCATCTGGTCCTATAGCCAGGCAAGTTAAGGTATTCTCAGGAATTTCTGTTAAGCCGGCATCTCTTATCAAGGCAGTTACAAGTTTAGCTTTTTCAGCCTCCTTTTTATATTTTATTAAATCATTTTCAGAATCAACTTGTAAAACAACTTTCTTAGAGAATTTTCTCCATACATTAATTTTTTCTTTATCTGATTTAAGTGCTGCTTCAGCTGCTGCATGGCTGCATTGAACAGCGGTTTTTCCCCTAGATAAACCTAAATCCTTTCTGACTAAAATAACCATTTTCAATCTGCTTCACCTGCTAAAAAATCTATTGGATCTAATTGTACATCTTTACCTTCTTTATTTTTATATATAAAAATAGGCAAACTCTCAATTTTATTATCAGAATCAACATATTCCGGCTTTCCGTCTTCTATCGAATAAAGAGCAAAACATGGTTCACAAAAACGATAAGGAGATATTTTTCCATTTAACAAATACCTAAGAGTATATAGCTGCTTGTCTCCAATAAAATGATTTTCAAATGGACATTCAAATATTTTTTCTTCTAAGGTAAATCTTAAAGCTTCATTTAATAAATCTTTTATGCTTCTAACTTCATCTCCTTCCATATCAAGAATTGTTTTGCCTTTAATATATTTCAATTGTTTAAAGTTTAAATCAATTAAAACAGGATCATTCACATTGATAGAAGAAGAGCTTAAAAAATGGTAATCAAATCCATAAAATATTCCTTCTTTACTGCAAGCATATAAATCTCTGGCAAATCCATTATCATCAAGTCTGTAACGCTGAAGTTCTCCCCCGCAACTATGACAATGTCTAAGTTCTAGTAAAATTCTATCCCCTAATGTTTTTTGCATATTCATTTTATAATTTCCTTATATCATTTATTTTTCCGAAATACAACGTTTTACTAAGATTATTTAAATCTTCCTCTGGCTCTAGAACAAACACTTCAAAATTTTCTATATTATCTAAAAACGGGCTAAGTAAATTTTCTTTTAAAACATTTGTTCCATGAGTTAATAAATTAAATGAAGGCATTACTATTAACTCTTTATTTTTATATTTGCCCTTTAAAAAACATGAATACTTTTCTTGCCTAATTCCTTTTTTTAAACTAATAGCAGGATGTTCATGTCCTATAATAATTGTTTTATTTAAATTTTCTAAGATTTTATCGCCATGCAATATTGTAATATCATCTATATCATATTTATCAACTAATTTTAGATTTCTTTTATTAGCTATCGGCTTTAAAATAGGATCATGATTGCCTTTGATAATTATAATTTCTTTATCCTGTAAAAAATCAAGCAAACTTAATATGTTATTCCATTCTTGCTTTGAAATTTCGCCAAACTCATGCTTCAAATCACCGTTAAAAACTATTTTTTTAATCTCAACTTTATTTAGAATTAATTTTAATTTATTTAATAAATCATTAAACTGGGATCTTGGAATTAATACCCCTTGTTTATTTAAACTTTCTTCTATCCCAATATGCAAATCACTTATAACTAGGGTTTTTTCTTTAACTAAATATAATGCTAAATCAATTATTTCAATATTATTATTAAGCTTCATAAGGATTATTAAGAATCATCTCTTATAAATATTATCATGATGATCAAACTTATCAAAAAGAATAAAATTTTTATCTTTAAATACTTTAAAAATTAGTACAAAGCTTTTATCTATATGAACATGTTTATATTCTTTTAAATTATACCTTAAATTAGAATATCTATCAATTGTTTCATTGTTATTATTTATTATTTCCTGAACTTTTTTTGCAATTCTTAAGCTTCTTTCCCTATCTTTTTTATTTAATTTTTTAATTATATCTTTTAATTCATCAGAAAAATCATAAGAAAACATCTAACTCATCTCGAATAATTCATTAAATTCTTTATTACTCATCTTTCTATAACTATATTTTTTAATATGTCTGTTACAAGATTCAATAACTTCTTTCACAACTTCGTCCTTTACCTCAGGCTCAACAAATTCATTTCCATATATCTCTGCAAATCTGTCTAATGCTTCTGCTTTGTCCCTTAAAGCATATTTCTCTTTAATTACACCTAGAACTTGATTTGTGTATGGTCTTACCTTAAAATTTACAGCTACTTTATTCTTTTCCATGTTATTTTAACTAATTTAGATTTAGTTTAAGTTATTTATATACTTTTTGGTTTTATTATTCATATTCAATTTCATTTTCTTTTCAATCGAAAACTTGTTATTTGTTCCATTTTTTATTAACAATTTATCTTAATAATTTCAACCCTTTCCTATATTCCTCTAAGGTTTCTTCTGATTTTATTCCTCTAGAAGAAATTAAATTCATCATTTCATTTATGGTGGTCCCTAATATTTTTGCTGCTTTATCAACTGAAATTAAGCCTTTTTCATATTGACCCAGCACCTTTTTTAATCTTAATTCCTTCCAACCTTCATGAATTAACATTTTCATAGCAGAGGTCTTATCTAGGTTCTCTTCTTGAACGACCTTATCAATTATATTGTAAACTTCTTTTTCCATTCTAGCTCCAAAAAATTTTGTTTCATTCATTTTTAATAAATATTGTCATGATGATCGTAGTCTAAGAGTCTTACTACCTTATTCTCATAATCAATTTCGTAAACTAAAACAAAACTTTTATCAATATGAACCCTTCTAGAACCTTTCATATCTCCTTTTAATGGCTTATAATGCTCTGGGTTCTCTAAAACCCGTTTAATCTTTTTATTTATAACCCCTAATTGTTTTTTATTTTTCTTTTCTAATTTTTTAAATGTTCTATAAACTTTTTCTTGGATATCCAAAGAATAAGTCATTCAAGACCGAACTCCTTTGCAAAATTATTTACCCTAATAAATTTACCCTTTCTTAATTTTTCTAATTTCTCAATATATTCTTTTTTGGCTAAAGGCTCTTCTTCGATTTGTGATCTTATAAATATGTTAACTTGCTTGCTCATACTAATCCCATTTTCCTTGCAAAATTTTGAAAATTTTTCGTAATTTTCTTCCTCTAGATTAAATGTTTTTAATACCATTTTAACCTCCTATTTAAAGTTAAATAATATTATTTAATTTTATTTATAAATCTTTCTATTATTCATACTCAATCTCATTCTCTTTTCCAATCTTAGCCAATATCAAAGTGTGCATATTTCTCAGGAATTTTAATTTATCTTCCATCTTTAATATATCCAAATAACCCTGCAATACTAAATTAAATGCAAAAGGACTAGGCAGGTTAGTATGAAATTCCTTAATCTTTATTTCATTATCCTCAATTAATTTCAATATCTTGGTTGTATTTTCAATATCCATCAAATCTTCTAATACTTCTCTCTTGGCTTCTTTTAATATTGAAAAATCCTCTGAGATTCTTCTTAATGCTGAAATTAATAGCATTGAAGAAACCTGCTGCCTCCCTACTCTTTTCCTCTTTCCTTTGTATTCTCTTAATATCATCAAAGAACGAGTAGCACAATGCCTGAATCTTCTTTTTAAAATTTCGGAATCGTGAATTGCAAGTTCTAACAAAGTTCTTATTTTCTCTGATTTTAATAATTTAAATGCCTGCAATATCTGCGCATTTCCTTCATAGCTTAAGTAGAAACCATTGTCATTAATCCCTATTTCAACGTCTTTATGCTGCAGTTTTCCAATTGCATATCCTATTGCTCTTGATAAGCAGTCATTTATCCTTCTGCCGTATAAAGAATGAAAAACAACATATTTTTTATTATCTTCATTATAATGCTCTATTAATATCTTCTTATCGCTGGGAATTTCTTTTAAATATAAAAACTGCTCATTAAAATAATTATAAATTGCTAAGGCTGCATTTGAATCAACATACAAGTATTTATCAATAAATTCAAGGATTTCTTTCTTAGATTTTTTTGCGTTGAATTTTTCTTCCATTAGTCTTCTGAATTTTCCTATTTCCAAAGCCAAATCAAAGTTTAATGGCAGCATCTCTGAAACCCAGTTTGGAATTGTGGGAGGTCTTCCTGGAGAAGCCTTAACTTGAGCAACCATTCCCCTAGAAAATAAAAATTCGTATGTCTCTCCGCCTAAAGTAAAAACATCTCCTCTTTTCATTTTCTCTAAAAAGTTCTCATCTAGATGCCCAATGCTTTGCTCACCGATCTTTACTGTAATAAAAGTTTCATCAGGAATTGTTCCAACATTCGTCATGTAAATCAATCTTGCTAATCTTCCTTTCTTGCCGATCATTCCTGTTTTTTCATCATACCATATTTTAGCATAGACATTTCTGTCCTCTAAGGTATTATAATAGCCGGTTAAATACTTAATAACTTCGTTAAAATCTTCCCTGCTTAAATTTCTGTAGCAATAGCTTCTTTTAATTAATTTTAATAAATTATTAATATGTATTTGGTCTGAAATGGCTATTCCATAAATTTGCTGTGCAAGAACATCAAGACAATTTTCAGGAATATGGATTCTGTCTATATTTCTTTCTAAAACATTCTTCAGCATAACACTTGATTCAACTAAGTCATCTCTGTCTAAAACAATCAATCTTCCTTTTATTGTATCATGCAGTTTATGTCCTGATCTACCAAATCTCTGTGTGCATCTTGCAACTGATTTTGGGCTTCCTAAAGCGATAACTAGATCAATGTAACCTATATCTATACCAAGTTCGAGGCTGGTTGAACAAATTATAGCCTTTAATCCACCTTCCCTCATTCTTTTTTCCATGTTTAATCTATGTTCTTTGCTTAAACTGCCATGATGCGCTCCAATGTTTTCAGTATAATTCTTAGGAAATTTTTCTTTCAAATAATGAACTACTCTTTCTGTCGCACTTCTTGTATTTGTAAAGATTAATGTTGTCTTATGATCTTGAATTAATTTATTGATTAAGTCATACATTGCGTTATGTGTTTCTTCGAATGTTGTGTTGATCAAATCTTTCATGGGGCTAAGAACTTTGATGTCCATTTTTTTTGTTAAATCTATCTTGGCTATTTTGCATTCCCTATTATTGCCAACAACAAATTTTGCAATATCCTCTATCGGCTCGGCTGTGGCACTCAATCCTATTTTCGTAAAATCCTCCGCAAGCTCGTGCAGTCTTTCTATGGATAATGATAAATGCACTCCTCTTTTATTCTCTGCCAAGGAATGAACTTCATCCATTATAAAATATTTTATATCTCTTAATTTTTCCCTAAATTTAGGAGAAGTTAAAATCAAAGCTAAACTTTCAGGTGTTGTAACTAAGATATGCGGGGTTTCTTTAAGCATTTTTTGTTTTTCAGTTGCTGTTGTATCTCCTGTCCTAACTGCAACTTTAATGTTAAATTTCTTTTTCGCTATTTCTTCAATTTCTTTTAATGGCTGCTCTAAGTTGAACCACACATCGTTTAAGAGTGCGCGAAGAGGAGAAACATATACACAGTATACTTTATTTTCTAATTTACCTTGATCTGCTAAATTGATTAACTCATTTAAAACAGAAGTAAATGCTGTTAAAGTTTTTCCTGATCCTGTGACGGCCGAAACTAAAACATTTTCTTGGTCATGTATTGGAATAATAGCATATTTTTGAGGTTCTGAGAAAGTTTTAAATTTATTTTTAAACCAAGTTCTGACTACTGGATTTAATATGCTAAATACTTCTTCATCTTCATATTTTTTTTGTAAATAGGTTATCATTTTATTATAGAATCTAATTTATCTTTTTTTCTAATTATTGTAAAATTAACCAGTTTCCTAAAATTTCTTAAATTATCTTGTTTTCTTATTCCAAGATAATAATATTTTTCGCACTTATAAATTTTAGATGAAATTTTTAGTTTATTTAAAAGAAAAGGTATTTTTAATATACCTTTAGATATAGGGCTCATATCGACATATGGGTAATCTACATGTCCTTCACTATCAAATAAACCCCTTAAATAATATCCCATTACTTTCTTATTATTAGAATTTAAAATAGCTTTTGGTATTTTCCAAGCATAGGCATTAAAATCGCCGTATCTCATTAAGTCTTCTGAGATTATTTTTGATGCAACATAAAGTACGTAACTATTTCTTGGTTTATAAAAATGATAATTATAATTTAAACCATAAATTTTCTTTATATATCTAACAAATTCTTTAATAAATTCTTCATCATATCTAATTTCAAATCTTATTGACTTTGGGTTTATATGCGCATCCCCGCATAAAACTCCTAAGATATAAGCTTTTTCTGAGGACAATTTTTTATATGGTTTACTTGGCTTTATTAATTTTTGATCTGATAACTCTTTTTTTATTAAATCTGTGTTCATTGATTCCTTATGGGTCCTCACCTTAATATTATAACTTTTTAACCAGTTTATTACAATTACTGTAGAAACCTTATATTTATTAGATAATTTCTCAGAGCTTATCTTTTTCTTTATATAAAAATTATAAAGTTCTTTTTTTGATGGTTTGGGTTTTGGTTTAAATTGAGTTTCTTCTTGATTGTAAGGAATATTATTAGAATATAACCACCCAGATACTGTGTTACTTAATATGTCTCTATTAAATCTACTTTTTATTAATTGACTAATTCTATTTTGACCATAACCATGTCTTCTTCTAACCTTAATAGCAAATTTATATATCTCTATCATTTCATTTCTAGGAGTTCCATTATAAATTAATTCATTATATTTGTTCATATTTAGTAAATTTCAAATTTTTTATAAATGTATTAAATGTAATCATTTTTTATTTATAAACTTAAGTAGCAAAGTTGTCCACGTGTCCATGATACTGTAAAATTTATGTTAAAGTTATCATTTTTTGTAAAGCAGTTAAAGTAGAAATTTTTGGTTTATAAAGTTTTGCTGCCGATTATTTTATATTGTAATTACTTAATAGTTAATATTATAGAAAGATTTATAAACTATATATTTCATAACAAAATCTCATTTAAAATGACAGATTATGAAAGTGGATTAGAAGTTAGAGTAAATAACCAAAGTTCTCAAATATTTAATGATTTAATAAATTATATCAATCTTGGCTTTGAAAGAAGTGTTAATTTTTATAATTTAACCATAGACAAGGCAAAAAAATTTAAGAGTAATTTGGTATATACTTTTGAAGCCCTTGGTAAAGATGGAAAGATTATAAGAGTAAGTAAATTTAAAACAATGTATGGCTCGCCTTCAAATGATGATTTCGATGAGATAGATCATTTCGGAAAACCAAGAAATGGGGATGCGAGAGTTATACCTTCTAGAAAATTTTTAAGAGAGCATCATTTAGATGAACTTTTGAATATAATAAGTTTATTTCCGCATTTTATCAGAGAATATAAAAGTTTCCTTAGAAGTGAGTTAAATAAAGCAAGCAAAGGTGACTTAAAATTTGTTGGAATAAGACCAAAACCCATATCAAATTGGCAAAGAAATTATACTAAAGAAGAAAGAGAATTATTGCTTGAAGATGAACCTGCTTTAAACGGTGTTCCATATGCGAAACCATGGCAGCCAGGTAAAGTTACTGAACTTGAATATAAGAAAGAATTAAAAGAAGAACCCCAAACAACAGATTTAAAATACTTTTTTGATATTTGGTATAATAAATTCTTCAATGGCCACAGGAGTCATTAAAATGGTGGAAGATCATGAAATACGTGAAAGAATGAGAAGACTTGGATTAAATCCAGATCTTTATCCGGAAGGGGTACACGTTTTTGGCGAACTTATAATACCTATAAAAAATAAGACATTAAAAACCAAGGTTAAACAAAGGATTTTAAGTCCTGAAGATAAATCTAAAAATATTATCGAATTAGTAATGAAAAGACAAGAAGAAGAAATTCTTACAAGACCAATTGATGATCCTAGTAAAGAAGTTCTTGTGCATAATGCAAATTTTGATTTACAAAAAAGTAAAGATATTCCTCATTATTTTTCCGTTTCAGAAGAAAATAGTTTACCAATAAAAAGTTCTGGAGAATTTAGTTATATTAAACCCCATGACAACATCACAATGTGCCCATATAAACCAAGTTTCTTTGAAAAATTTAGTAAATGGTTCAATAGGGGATTAAAATATGGATTAGCATTATCATTGCTTAGCATTCTTCCTTTAAATAATTTTGATAAACAGCCTTTAGAAAGTAATTTTCCTCAAACTCCAAGATTAACATTAAAAGTAATCAATGTAGAATATGAAATTAATTATGATGAAGAGATTGATATTAAAAATGGATTATTAAGCGCAATTCAAAAAATTACAGGATTAAAAGGAAAAAAATTAATAGAAAAAAATGAAGAAATTGTAGATTATAATGAGTTACATCACCCAAATAGGTTAGTAAGAGAAAGAATAGGCTATGATTTAATGGGATTTAAGAATGGAAAAAAGGTAATGGAAGAAGATGGCATTAGAGGAGATTACATTCCTTCCGAATATGTCTTGTATCCTACAACAAAAAAAGCCTCGAAACCATTAACAGCCTTAGTCAATGAAAACAATCAAGTAATTGTTAACGAAAAAACTTTAAGCATAGATGATTACATAAAAAGAAATATTCCGAAAGATGCTGTTGTCAAAGAAATCGATTATCCTAAAGAAGAAGAAAAATATAACAATGATTTAACACAAATTTACAACAATCATGGGATAAAAAAAGCAAGAGAACTGAGCAAATTAAGCGATAATGAGATTTATTCCAGATTGGATGATTCAAGAAAACAAGGAAGCACAATAAAATATTCTAGCAGTTTAATTAACAATATGCCTATAGAAAATAGATATGATTTCTGGAGAACTGCAACTTCAATATATCTTAATGGAAAAACAGTCAAAGATAGTTTAAAACAAATTGAAAAAGAAACTGGAATTAAAATGAGTGAAAGTACAATGTATAGGGGCATAACAAGATATACAGATGAAATTGGAATATCAAAAATAAGAAAATTAACGTATATGAAGTGGAAGCCTATCTTATATTCTTAATTTCTTCCAATAATTTATTTTTCTCTTTTCTTGAAGTATAAGTTTTGCCAAAACGAACTAAAATCTGGTTTAAATACTTCCAATATTTTTTAGGAAATAATTTTTCAAGATCTTTTTCTATTTTATGCGGATCTTTATTTTTTGTCCATCCAAGTTTCTGAGAGATATAAGATAGATGCGTGTCAACGCCTATTGCGTGTTCTCCTTTTTCAGCTAAAAATACATTCGCTGTCTTCCTTCCTACTCCAGGCAGTTTAATTAATAAATTAGTATCATGAGGAATTTTTTCATGATGATCTTTTACCAAGATCTTTGCACAATTAATAATATTTTTAGACTTATTTTTATAAAAATTAATTGGTTTAATTATTTTTTTAATATCATTTAACCTGGCTTTTGATAATTTTTCCAAAGAATTATATTTTTTAAATAACTTGGAAGCAGCTGGAATTGTAGTCTCATCTCTTGTTCTTGCAGACATTATTGTGGAAATTAAAGTCTGCCATCCCTCATTCCAGGATTCTGCAGCCAGCCTCATCTTAGAACTTTTATTTTCCAATTCTTTTAATTGTTTTAAGAATCTATTCATTTTAATTAAAAATCTTTTAGCTTCATGCTGTAAAATAAAAATCCTAACATTGCTATTCCCAGAATCAAAAATACTTCCTTAAAGTTAATATAATTTAATAAAACAGCAGGAACTATTTTTCCAAGCAATAATCCGACTTCTATATGTGTCAAGAATATTCCATAATATTGTTCTTCTTCTTTTTTCTTTATTGACTTAAAGAAATGTATTTCTTTTGTTGATTCTGAAAATGATGCTCCAAATGCACCCAGGACAAAAAACAATAAAATATAATTAATATGCTGTGCAAAAAATGTTAATACTGTAAATATACCCATTATCAGATATCCTAAGATGATAAAAAACTTTGATCCTATAATGTCTGATTTTTTTCCGATAATATACTGCAGCAAGAAGGGCAGCAACAAAGCAAACAAAAATATTCCAACAAAGCTTTTGTCGAATTTATTTTCCACAATATATAAAGGAAGATAAATAAAAACAAAGCCAAGCCATAATGAAAGTCCTATTGATGAGATATATAATTTTCTTAATTCTTTATTCGAGAAGAAATTTTTTAAATTTTTTATCAATCTAAATTCAGGACTTATTTTTCTAATTTTTCTTTTATAAAACAAGAACATTATAAGTCCTATCAACGCAAAAAATGATGCGAATATGAAAACAGTAGAGTAATTATAAAATTTCAGTACAGGCACAATCAGCAATGCTCCCAATACCCATCCTAAATTTGACAAACTATAGTTTAAGCCCTCGCTTTTGCCTATGGATTTATTTTTTGATTCCTCCCTTACCATTATCCCAAAACTTTCTGCTCTTAATACAGCCATTATAACATAAATTAGTATTAAAACAACAAAGAAGTAGAAATTTTTATTTAAAGCTAAAATTAATAATAATAATATTGAAAAAATAAGGGCAATTTTGTATAATTTATGTTCTTGGTATTTTTCAATTAAAGGAATTAATATAAAAAACATTATCATTGCTACAACGCTTAATATTGAGGAAAAATATCCTACTAAAATTGGGTCATTAAAAAAGCTGTTAAAATATAAAGACCATGTTCCATTCAATAATGAAGCTGAAATAGAAGTAATAAATCCAACAAATAACAAAGTGCTTAATTTTGTAAAGTGAAACCTCTCTTTTAATGAAATGGCCATGCAATAATATTGTAATATGTTATTTATAAACCTTATTTAATCATTTTATAGTATTTAATCATTTAAAAATCTCTCCTGTTTCAAGGCCCCAAAACAATAAATCTAGTCCGTCCATTGGAATATTAACTTTAGAACTAAAATCCTTAAATTTTTCTTCAATTTCAAGATATTTCTTCCTTGTTAATGTTTTTGGAATTTCCTGAATAACATTTAACTTATGTAAATTTTTTAATATATGCCTGTCTAAAATAGCTAAATTCCTATAACCAATATTGCGCAAATAATGCGCAGATTCCTTTAACCCGTAGCCTTTAATATTCTCGACTAAAAACTCGCGTAATTTTTTGGCATCTTTAGTTCTATTTATTCTTTTACTAATTAAATCCCATTTTTCTTTTAATTCAAGCAGATATTTAGTTTTGTTATTATGAAATCTAATTTTATTGCTTATATAATTAACAGGATTTATATTTTTATTAAAAAAATCAGCTTCTTTCAATTCTAAGATGCATTTCCATGCCTGTTTTGCAGAGCTCTGGGGGGTTAAAACACAGAAACATGCTTCATAAAAATAATCTTCCTTTGAAACTTTTGAAAAATCATTTAATCTTGATATTATTTTATCTTTTCTGTAAGAATATTCTTTTTGCAGATTCATAAAGATAAATTACGCATGATATTTATAAATAATTCGTTTTAATTTTTTAGACATCTTCTTTGGATCATAAAAAACACCAAACCATTTCTCTCCCAGTTCTGGAAAATGCCATTTTTTATCAAATTCTACATGACTTTCTTCTTTTAATTCTCCCTTATTTTTTGGAGAAGGAAAAAAAAGCTTTATTTTTGGCTCATATTCATAAACTACAGCATATGTTCCTCCTGCATCATAATCAGACGGTCTATGTATCATAGGCCATAATCCATTTTCAATAAAAGGATTTAAATCATCTACAGCAGAATTAAGTCTTGAAAATAAGCCAAGTCCAAAATTTCTAGCCATTAATTTTAGACTAGAAAGATCAGTACCTTCATTTAATACATCATATCTTCTGCTTGGTCCTTCTGCGATTTCTCTCAAATAATCTTCATGGGTTACTATGCCGTGATTATTATGGAATATTGTCCTCGCTATTGCAATCCCGCATAAATTCTCCCTTTCCATAGGATAAGCTATTCTTTCTTGGGATGAGTCCATTGCTTCATATTCATTAAAAATTTTCATGCAGAAGTTTTGCGGAATAATTACTATTTAAGCCTTTTCCAGCAATTCTATCGGCTTTCTATTATCATAGTCAGAGCTTACTTCATGCCAGTATTTTATATTATTTTCTCCTAATTGCCAGCATAAAAATATTTCTTTTCCCTGATGCAAAGAGTAAAAATCCACTAATCCAAAGTTTAAGTCTTTTACTATAGCACCGTAATTCAATACTTCTTCGAGAATTTCATAAAATTCATAATAAAGTTTATGAACATTTTTTCTTGAATTTATTTCATTAAGCATGAACTGCAATTCATTTTCATAAGAAATTTCAAAACTCTGCAATAAATTAATTGTTTTCGCTATTCTTATTAATTTTTTTAATTTTATGCTTATTTCAGGAATTAAATTTTGTGCTTCTTCTAACGTAAAATACCTCTTTTTCATTGAAAATAATAATATTAACTCATTTATAAATCTAATTATTGTTCGAATTTTATGTTTAATATTTTTAAAATAAAATTTTCGATTTCTTTTAATTTTTCTTTATTTAATGAAACTTGTAACCCGTAAGAAGTTGGTTTCTTTATTATAAATCCTTGTTTAATCAATTCTTTTGCAATTTTTTCTATGTTTTTCCCTAAATGGGATGGAAATCCTCTTTTTATAGTGTCATAACGGGTGTGAACATTTCCAATAACTTTTTTTCTTCTTAAATGATACAAAATAGTTGCTTTTATCCTATCTTCTTCATTAAATTCCATGATTAGATTAAGATTTTAGAATATTTAAATGTTTCTAATATTGAAATATAAAAACAAAAATCGAAACATTTATATATATGCATGTATTTCTTTGTGTCATGAAAAACGAAACTGTATTTATAGAAGTATTTGGAAATAACCCCATAACAAAAGTATTAGATTTTTTAATAACATTTCAATTATTTGACTATCCTTTGACTGAAATAGCTAAAAATTCTGGAGTTAGTTATTCAACATTGCAGACTTTTTGGGATAAATTAGAGAAAAATAAGATAGTTATAAAAACAAGAAGAGTTGGAAAGTCAGATTTATTCAAACTGAATATAAACAACCCTGCTATAAAGCAATTAATAAAGCTAGATTGGAACTTAATTAAAGGATCTGAAGAAGAATTAGCAGTTGCTGCTTAATTATTATAAATTTCTTTTAATAATAAAGCATCTTTTTCAACATTTGGAGATTCACAAACTACAATACCTTTTAATTTAAATTCTTTCCATGTTTTTATTAAATCTTTATAGTTTAAGTCTGAATCTTTTAAATTTAAATGATTTTTTTCTCCTTTTTCATTGTAATTTATTCCTTGGCAATGGAAATGAACGTCATCAAGAGCATTTCTTCCTAATTTTTTCTCAATTAATGCTAAAACTTCCCTAAATTCATTTAAAGTATTATATTTTCCGTTTGTGTAAGCATGGAGATGTGAAAAGTCAATACATGGTAGGACATTTTCAAATTCCTCTGATAATCTTATAATTTCATTAATGTTTCCAAATTGAGATATTTTTCCAGCTGTTTCGGGCCTTATCCATATTTCAACGTCATCTTTTTTTAATTCCTTTAATATTAATTCTATAGCATCTTTAACTTTTTTATAAACTTCTTCTTTAGTATTTTTCATATTAAAAGCAGGATGAAAACATACACTATAACCATTGCATAAATAAGTTATTTTTGCACTTTGAACAATATATGAAATACTCGCATGCCATTTTTGTTTGTCTTGAGCATTTAAGTTAACATAATAAGGAGAATGACTTGAAATAATTAAATTATTTTCTTTTACAAATTTTTTTATTTCAGGAGTTTTTTCTTTTTTTAGATAAATTCCATGTACAAATTCTAATTCCATTCCGTCTAAATCTAATTTTTTAACTTGATTTAGTCCTTCTATTAATCCTTTTTTAGAAGTACTTAAAGGAATTCCTGAACTTAGGAAATTTAGTTTGTTCATTTTTTTAAAAATTCTTCCGGTGTAATTATTTTAATATTTCTAAATTCTTTTAACTTTAATAAATGTTTATCCCGAGAAACTATATAATCAACCTTCCCATAATAAGCACATTCTAAAATTATATTGTCTTTTGGATCTTCTTTTATAATATCTATCTTTTCTTTAGGGGATATAATTTCAGAAATAAAAACAAGCTTATCAATCGTATACCTCATGTCTAAGTTTTTATTTTTAATTTTCTTTTGAATTTCTTCGTAATTTAAAACTTCAGAAAACTCCTTTAAGATATCTAAAGATAGAACTAATTCTATTTCTTTATTCTCAGCTTTTTTGACAATTTTATAAGAACTGCCAAGCCAAAAAGTAGCTGATATCAATACATTTGTATCTAACACAACCCTCATTTTTTGCTTGCTCTAATTCTGTGAATAAGTTCAGGAACATCTTCTTCTTTCATGCCCGCTTTCTTAGCAGCTTCTCTTAAGGGCTTAGTTATTTCGGCAAAAGATCTTTGATGTATTCTTTTAATTAATAAAGTGTCATCTTCCAATAAGAATAATACTTTTGTTCCTTCCGCCAATCCCATCCTATTCCTTATATCTGAGGGGATAGAAACTTGCCCTCTTGAACTTATTTTTCCTATTTCAATCAATTCTTCCATTTTGTCCTCCAAGATGTATCTTACTAATAAGATATATCTTATTTATAAAGCTTTTGGTTATTAAAAATCTTAAACAAAAGGCAATAGAGTTTCGGAACTTATGGAATTTGGTTTATTTGGTTGAATCACTTTAATATCAACATAAATTTTAGATAATTCAATTAAATTCTTAGTTTCCTCTAATTTTGATTTTTTATTTTCTTCCATATCCATAAGTAATAATAGCAAGATTTATAACTTCTTAGATAATGAATTAGTTAATATAAATTTAATCGATTTATTATAAATATTTTTTATAACCATCTTTCTCAATTTCATCAGCTAATTTATGATCTCCTGAATCAACTATTTTACCATTTAGCATAACATAAACCTTATCTGGCTGAATATATTTTAATATTCTATTATAATGTGTTATTATTAATGCACCAAAATTACCTTTTTTATTAAGGGTTTTAATTCCATTTGCAATAATCTTCAAAGAATCAATATCTGCGCCAGAATCAACTTCATCAATTACAGCTAATTTAGGGTTTAAAACAGCCATCTGCAGCATCTCCATTCTTTTCTTCTCCCCGCCTGAAAATCCCTCATTTAAATATCTTAAAGAAAAGCTCTTGTCAATATTCAATGATTTCATTTTTTCTTCAAGCAATTTCCTAAAATCCATTACAGATATTTTTTTATCATTTAAGGAATTATAAGCTGTTCTTAAGAAATTGCTTACATTTAACCCAGGAATTTCATGAGGATGCTGAAAACTTAGAAATATTCCAAGTTTAGCCCTTTCATTAACCTTTAGGCTTAAAACATCTTTATTTTTATAAGTAATTTCGCCTTTCGTAACAATATACTTAGGATTTCCCATAATAACATTTCCTAATGAACTTTTACCAGCTCCATTAGGCCCCATTAATGCAGCTATTTCATTACCTTTAACCTCTAGATTAACTCCTTTAACTATTTCTTTATTTTCTACATTAACATGTAAATTTTTTATTATTAAGCTCATTTTAATGTATAAATTTTACAATATTTCCTTTAAAGGTTCTATAAGTTTTTTCTCCTGTTTTTTCTAAATAATCATCAATATTCCTACCCATTGTATAAATCTCAAAAATGTCTCTAAATATTTTTTCCGAAACTGAGGGGTGGATTGTTATTGTAGAAGATCCAATCTCTTCAAAATTTTCTTCAGCTAAAATAATTTTATCTAATGTTTCATTAAATTTACTCATTCCGTTCAGCATAAATTTTTTGAAAAAATATTCATCAAGAATAATTGTTTGTTCTGTTCTAATATCTTTAGATAATTCTGTTCTAATATCTTTAGATAAATCATAACTTTGTACAACTACATTTCTTAATACATTTGCAAGTTCTTTAGCTTTTTCTTGATTCATTTTATTTGTTTTAATGCCTGCAATGACAATAAAGCACAGTTTAATCTTGATGGTGTTAACTTAGTTCCTAATAAACTAAGTAATTTTTTCTCATCAATTTTTTTAACTTCATCTAAATTTTTATTTTTAATATTATCAAGCAAGATATCAGCAGAAGCTATACTGATTGCACATCCTTTTGCTGTAAATTTAGCATCTTTTATTTTTTTATTTTCAATTTTTAATTTAATTTCTAGTTCATCTCCGCAAGAAGGATTATGAGCTTGGCATTTTAAGTTAAAATTAGTTAAATTTCCCAAATTATCTGGATTTTTATAATGCTCTAAAATATTTTGTCTGTAAATGTTCATTTTCCAAACACCTTTTGGACCTTTAACAATCCTTTAATTAATTTATCAATGTCTTTTTTTGTATTATAAACGTAAAATGAAGCCCTTACACTCGCATTAATTCCTAATTTTTTATGTAAAATCATGCTGCAATGATGACTTGCTCTTACACAAATTCCCTCTTCATCAAGTATAGAAGCAACATCATGAGCATGTATATTTTTCAAGTTAAAAGCTATAACTCCCACCCTATCTTTTAAATGATTATTATAAATTTCTATGTCGTTAATTTTATTTAATTTATCTAAAGCATATCTAGTTAATTCTTCTTCATGTTTCTTAATATTATTCATCCCTAATTTATTCAAATAATCTATTGCAGAGGAAAAAGCAACAACATCTGCTACCGAAGGAGTTCCACCTTCAAATCTTTCATGATCCTCCTTAAACTTTAAATTTTCCTTTGTTACTTCTAAGACAGTTCCTCCTCCTGAAATAAAAGGCGTTAGAGATTTTAATAATTCTTTTTTAACATATAACACACCAACTCCCAAAGGGCCAAGCATTTTATGCCCTGAAAATGCATAAAAATCACATCCTAAATCATTAACATCTATTTTAAAATGAGGAACAGCCTGGGCTCCATCAACAAATAACTTGGTATTGTATTTTCTGCATATTCTTGAAATCTCTCTTATAGGATTTATTGCACCAAGAACATTTGAAGCATGGGTTATTGCTAAAACCTTAACTCTTCTTTTTTTTAATATTTCATCTAATTCCCTTAAGTCAATTTTTGAATCATCAATGGTTAAATATCCTATTTTAAACCCTATTCTCTTGCTTAATAATTTCCATGGAACAACATTTGAATTATGCTCCATTTCAGTTAATAATAAAATATCATCTTTTTTAAGTATCTTTGAAAAATAGCCAAAAACAGCATAATTAATTGATTCAGTGCAATTTTTAGTAAAAATTATTTCTTCTTTCCCCGCATTAATAAATTCAGCAACTCTTTCTCTAGTTTTTTCGTATAAGCTCGTTGCTTCTTCGCTTAAGGAATACATTCCTCTGTGAATATTGGAGTTATGTTTTTCATAAAATTCTTTAAGTTTATTTATAACAATTTCTGGTCTTTGTGTTGTTGCCGCACTATCCAAATAAATTAGTTCCTTGTTATTAATTTTCCTTTTGAATATTGGAAAATCTTTCTTAATTTTTTCTGCGTTTATCATTTTATCTTATCATGAATTAATTCATCTAACTCTCCAAAATTTACTTTATCAATTATTTCCTGCAAAAATCCTTTTACTAAAGTAATTTTAGCTTCTTTCTCATCTAAGCCTCTGCTCATTACATAAAACATTTTATCCTCATCTATCTGGGAAACACTCGAGCCATGAGTGCATCTAACTTCATTATTGTCAATTTCTAATTTAGGAATTGAATTTGATTCAGCATTTTCATTTAGTAAAATTGCATCATGCTTTTGATATCCATTTGAGTTGGAAGCATTTTTATTTATTTTGATTAAACCTTTATAAAAAGATTTGGATTTATCATTCAAAGCTCCTTTAGTCAGCATATTGGAATAAGTATAAGGAGCATTATGAAAAGCATTTACGCTAAAATCAAATTTTTGCTCTTTATTTCCTATAAATACAGCAAAATGCTCAAATCTTGAATTTTCCCCGTCTAAATTAGCATTAACATTTGAATTAGTTAATTTACCTCCAAAATTTAAATCAAATAAATTAAAAGAAGAATTTTTTTCTAATTTTGCTTCTCTTTTTATTTCATTATCTGTTGTTATTGAAAATTTCTGCAGATTAATAAAATCTAGCTTAGAATTTTCTCTCAAGTTAATATTAAAGTTTATTTTAGAATCTTTATCCTCTGATGTATAAACAATCATCAAACGAAGTTCTGAGTTTTCGTTTACAGTTATAGCAAAATCCTCATTGTCATTAACTAAAATTTTTAATTCCTTTTTCTCATTCCCTGGAACAATTATTTCTTTCATCCTAATGATCCTTCCATTTCAAGTTCAATTAATCTATTAAGTTCAACAGCATATTCTATTGGCAGTTCTTTAACTATAGGCTCAATAAAGCCATTAACAATCATCTGTGTAGCCTGTTCTTCAGATAAACCTCGGGACATCAAGTAAAATATTTGTTCTTGTGAAATTTTGCCAACAGTTGCTTCATGAGCTATGCTAGATTTATCCTGTTTAACTTCAATTACAGGAATTGTGTCAGATTTAGAAATATTATCCATCATTAAAGCATCACATTGAACTTTTGATTTTGAATTTAGAGCATTTTTAGCAACATATAATATACCCCTATATCTTGTAATCCCCCCATCTTTAGAAATACTTTTTGATTTTACAATTGAAGTTGTATTTGGAGCAAGATGATAAATCTTAGCGCCAATATCCTGCTCCTGGTTTTTTCCTGCATACCCAATGCTTAAATGATCAGCTCTTGCATTTTCACCTTTTAACATAGAACAAGGATAAACCATTGAAACTTTTGAGCCCATATTACTTGTAATCCATTCAATAATGCCATTTTTTTCAACTATTGCTCTTTTAGTATTCAAATTATAAGTATTATTGCTCCAGTTTTCTGCGCTTGAATATCTTAATCTTGCACCTTCTTTAACATATAATTCAACACAACCTGCATGTAATGACGGTGATTCATATTTTGCACTCGAACAACCTTCAATGTATGAAGCTTCTGAATTTTTATCTAAAATAATTAATGTATGTTCAAATTGTCCAAAGCCCGAGGTATTCATTCTAAAATAAGCTTGTAGCGGTTGTCCTAACTTAACATTTTCTGGAACATAAATAAAAGTTCCAGAACTCCATACTGCAGCATGCAAGGCAACATATTTATGCAATGTTATAGGAATACATTTTGTCATAAAATATTCTTTAACTAATTCAGGATATTTTTGTAAAGCAACATCCATATCTTCAAATATTACGCCTTTTTTTTCAATTTCTATTTTAATTTTATGGTAAACATTCGTCGAATCATATTGCGTTCCAACGCCAGCTAAATATTTCTGCTCTGCTTCAGGAATTCCTAATTTCTTGAAAGTATTTTTAATATCTTCTGGAACTTCATCCCATGATTTTGCATTTTGCTTGGCATCTGGAACAGCATAATAAACTATATTTTCAGGATATAAATTGGATAAATCAGCCCCCCATTTAGGAATTTCTTTTTCTTTATATATTTTTAAAGCCTTTAACCTGAAATTAAGCATCCATTCTGGCTCATTTTTATTTTTTGATATATTTCTTACTACATCTTCATTTAATCCAGGTTCAAGCTTATATTTATGCTTGTCGGGATTTCTATGCTCAAACATTTCTTGAATTCTTTCATTAATTTTCATTTTTCGTAAATGCAATTATCACAATGTTCAGGCAGGCTATGATCGTATTTATGATGTATTTTGCATATAAATTTGGTTTTTTTCATTAAGTGTATAATTTTTTCAATTTCCTTCATGACATTTTCATTTTTAGCAATTTTTTTGGAAGATCTTTCTATTGCGCCCAAGGTATTATCATCAAATTTAATTTCACTGGCTCTTTTCTCTTTCAGATATTGTGAAACAGCTGACCCTGTTATTCCAAGCCTTAACGCAATGTTTTTTTGTGTTAATCCGTTTTTAACTAATGACTTGGATATTTCCCTTCTTATTGCTGGAAGCAGATACCAAACTTCAATTTCCTGCGGATAAATCATAATTTAACGATTGTTAAGATGGGTTTATAAAATTTATGATACTGATAAAATTATGAAATTTTTAAGTCTAACAGCATTTCTGCTTTTGTTTAATTTAGATACTGGAATGTCTCAGCAAATTCAAAGATTTCCAAACCAAGAATTAATACCTCAATTAAAAGATTTATTCATAATTGGCAGCAATCATGATAAATACTCTTCAATTCCAGACTCTTTAAACTTTGACGGACATTTTGTAAAGCATATGTATTATGTTGAGGGTTATGATTCAGATTATGATGGAAATCCGGATATAAAACTTTATTTTAGTTTTGACATAAGAGAGATCATTTCAGATGCAGACGAATCTTTTCCTTATAAAATAAGCAATCCAAGTAGGCCTAGATTATATCATATTGCTGCAAATATAGTTTCTTATTCTCCTAGAGGTAAAAACGTAACTTATACATGGACATTTGATAAATCTAAAGGAGTTTACAATTTTAAAGAAATAACTAAATAATTCTCTTCTTAGTTTCTTTATCTAAGATATGGATAACATTAACAGGACATGCATCTGCTGCATCTTTGTTTATTGGAAAATCTTTATCTTCCATGTCTAAATGCTCATAACCATCATCTGTTTTTACTGAATTAACAACATCTGCTTTTCCGTCTTCTTTGCTTAATATCCAAAAATCGGGAGCTAAAACAGCACATGCTCCGCAGGCAATGCAATTTTCCCTGTCATGCTCTATTTTATATTTTTTATTTGACATTTTAATTTAGAAATAAAGAAGGTTTAAAAAAATATCTTTTTAATTAGAGAAATGATTAAATATCATTACCTTTATTTTTATCAGCTTTAAATTTTCTAAAGACGAAGGAAAATTAGCTGAAAATATTGTTTTTATTGAACTAAAAAGAAGAAATAAAGATGTTTACTACTGGAAGAAAAAGAATGAAGTTGATTTTTTAGTTAAAAATATTGACAATTCTTTGACTGGAATAAATGTGTCATACACAGATGAAATTCCTGAAAGAGAAATAAAAGCATTATCGGAATTGAAGAGCGGATTTAAAAAGTTAAAAAAATTGATAATATTAACAAAAAACATTGAAAAGGTAGAAAACGAGATTAAGTTTATTCCTCTATGGGAATGGCTGTTGAATAACTAATGTGTCCAGTCTATTACTAATCCAGTTTTTCCAGTAAGATAATTATAACATGTCAAAGCTGTTTCACAGTCCTCGCCAGTAGAGGTTATACTAGGTAAAAGATATAACTTTAAGTTCTTTATTAGAACGAAAGATTTAAATATAAGTTCTTTATTAGAACTTATATGGAGATTTTGACTATTTTAAATGAATGGTGGGATAACAGCAAAATATCAAAAGATAAGGCAAAGGACTACAAAAGAAAAATTTTCGATGAAGTAAAAAAAACATTTTTCAATTATAGGCAAATATTAATTTTGAACGGCTTAAGAAGAGTAGGAAAAAGTACTATAATCTATCAACTTATAGATGAGCTTCTTAATAATAAAGTCAATAGCAAAAATATAGTCTATTTTTCATTTGACGAGGTTATAGAAGATCCAATTAAAATACTGGAAGAATATTCAAAAATAACAAAGATTGAATGGAGGAAGGAAAAAATATTTGTATTTTTTGATGAAATTCAAAAATTGAAAAATTGGACTTCAAAAACAAAAATCCTATACGATAATTTTCCAAATTTAAAAATTTGCATTTCAGGTTCAGCTAGTTTAATGATAGAAAAAACAGCAATTAAAGACCTCGCTGGCAGATATTTTTCTCTATATGTTGAGCCATTAAGTCTTAAAGAATTTGCCGAACTTTACTTCGAAAAGGAGATTAATAATTTTAGGCTTTACGAATTAGATTTAAAAAGAATATTTGAGGCTTATATAAGCAAACCCTTTCCGGAGATCGTGAAATGGGAAGATAAAATAAGAATTAATCAATATATAAAACAACTTGTAGTAGAAAAAATAATTAAATCAGATATACCTGAAAGTTTTAAAAATGTAAATGCTTCGCTTCTTTCAACGCTTACAGAGATATTCATGAAAGACGTAGGGATGACTTTAGATATAACATCACTTTCAAGAGAGTTGGGGGTGCATAAATTAACCTTATCCGAGCATATTAATTTTCTGGAATTTGGCAATATAATCAGAATCGTAAAGAACTTTAGACCATCAATTAGATCTGAATCGAGAAAATTAAAAAAAGTTTATCCATTTAATATAGCATTATCACTTTGTTTTTATCCTAAATTAACTGAAAGAAAGATACTTGAATGTATAACTGCATCTTCCCTTAACTTAAATAAATATTGGAGAAAAAACGAAAAAGAAATAGATTTTTTGAAAATAGATAAAAGCGTTTTGCCTATAGAAGTAAAAGAAAAAGAAAATATAAATAAAAAAGATATCAAAACAATGATTTATTTCATGAAAAAATATAATTTAAATGACGGATTAATTATTTATTATGGAAAAAAAGAAGATTTTAAAGTGGGTAACAAAAAAATTATTTTTTTACCAATATACGAACTTGTTTTTAATTTAGGAGTATAAATTCTATTTAAAATCCTTTTTATTAAATATTATAACTAATGTGTCCAGTCTATTACAGGACCTGTTTTATTATTAATATAATTATAGCAGGTTAAAGCAGCTTTGCAGCCTTCGCCAGCAGAAGTAATTGTTTGCTTATAAGGAATTATTGTAACATCTCCAGCTGCAAATAATCCTTTAGTTTTAGTATTGCAATACATATCTATAACAATTTCATTTTTCTCATTGATTTCTACAAGATTTTTAACAAAATCAACTTTGTTTATATATCCAATTTCTACGAAAACTCCGTCTACTTTAATTTCTTTTACTTCATTATTATTTATATTTTTAATAACTAAAGCATTTAATTTTGAGTCACCTTTAAATTCAACAGGAGAATGCTCTAAAATAAATTCAACATTTTTTAAAGACTTTAATTTATCAACATTAATTTGTTCTGCCCTGAATTCACTTCTTCTGTGAATTATATAAACTTTTTTAGAAGTTTTTGATAAAATTAAAGCAGCCCCTATTGCCGAATTTCCTCCGCCAACAACAGCAACATTCTTATCTTTGTATAGATGTGCATCATAAATAGCATAAATATGAATTCCTCTACCAAAAAATTTATCTTCTCCTGGAATATTTAATTGCGCAGGAACTTTTCCATAAGCAAGAATAACAGATTTACTTTCATAAACTTCTTTATTTGTCAAATGAACTTTAAAATTATTATTAATCTTTTCAACATTACTCAATTTTCCCATTACGATTTCTGCCCCTAGTTCTAAAACTTGCTCTTCAAAGATTTTCATTAATTTAGCACCGTGAGATTTTTTAAATCCAGGATAATTTTCAATGCTGCTTGTAAGAATTGTCTGCCCTCCTTTATCCATGCTTATAACCAAAGTATTCAGCTTTCTTCTGCAAGCATATATTGCTGCAGATAAACCAGCCGCTCCTGCTCCAATAATAATTACATCATGCATTTTAATCCCATAATAACTTATAGAAATGGTTTTTAAACTTAATCTTTTTAAAATAAAATATATATAAATAAAAAGAACAAATAAGATAAAAATGTCAACTAAAGAGCCAGAATTAAAGCCTAAATTTATAGAAAAAAATTAGGAGAATAGAAAAACAAAAATCTATTAGAATCACAAACTTTAGAAAACATTTTGGATTAAATAAGTAATAATTAGAAATTAAACCTAAAATTTAATCCTTTAAATGAACTTCCACTATGTCATTATCCTCTAATTTATGATTTAACCCAACTCTTTGTCCGTTAAATTTAGAGCCTTTTCCCCAAACTCTTGCAAAGTCAAATTTTCTTAAAAAATCTTTATGAATATGCTCTGCTAAATCCCGAACAGTTGAATTTTTCTTTAATGCAACAGGAGGATAATCTTTTTCTCTTCCAGGCTGCTTAGTATAAACCTTGATTAAATTTAGATTTTTCCATATTAAATCCTTAATATCCTCTTGATTATAATAATAAACCCTGTTAATATTTATTCCATAAAGTTCTTTATCAATTAATTTTAATTCTTCTTTGTCTCTAAAAGTTATGATTAATAAATCACTTTGTTTTATTATGGCAAGCATACTAGGCCCTAAATCGCTGAATTCAAAGTCGTCTATTAATGCAGAAATTTCAATTATCTGTAATTTAATTCCTTTATAGTCTAGAGTTCCAACTTCTGGTTTTTTAGTTGTAAATGGATAAGGGGCAATTTCAACATTCGCATTAGTTAATTTCTTCAATAAAGTAGATTTTCCAGAATTAGTTGTTCCTACAATACAGATAGTTGCAGCACCATCTTTTTTAATGCTTAAAGATTTACCAGAACCCTTTTTTTGCTTTTTTTCTTTTTCAATTAATGATTTATATTTTGAGATTTTAGTTTTAATTTCCTTTAATAATCCCTCAGATCCTTTATGCTTAGGAGCAACAGAATACATTTTTTTCAATGCATTTAACTTTTCTTGAACAGTTGTAGCCTGATTAAACTCGCCTTCAGCTTTCCCATATTCATGACCTGCGTTAATTGGCATGATTTAACTAGGAATTATTGTTTTAAATAGTTTTTTAATTAACATTTAATGTTTGCCTTTCAAGCCTTCTATTAGTTCTTGGTTAAAGTATACCTCGGCATTTTCTCTTCTAGAGTACCATAAACCCATAGATTCAAATTGTTGAGAATAAACATTAAAATTTCTTATTATAGCTTCATGAACAGCATAAGCAAATCTTTTGGAAGTTCTATGATCTAAATCCCTTACAATAAATTCAACCTTTTTTCCATTTAGCAATTTATTTTTATCAAAGCTTACTCCTATAAATTTGATATAATTCCCGCTTAAGTTAAGTTCATGCAAATCATTTAGTAAAAAATGATTTCTTCTTTGCAATGTTTGAATAACTTCTAAGTCATGTATATAAAAATAAGCTTTTCTCAATTTTCTAGCACTGTGTATTTTATCAATTTTTTCAGATTCTTCAACCAAAACTTCCAGTTTATGCCTGGTGAAGTCAAAAGTTAATAATCCATTTTTTTCTACAGGGGTAAGGTCTTGTATTTTTTTCATCTTAATTTTAAATTTAAAAAAGACTTGATATTTAAGCCTTTGCAAATGTTTAAAAACGTAATTTTATAGTTAAATTTATGCAAGAGTATTATAAAGAAATTTTAGAAAGTAAAGATAGTTTAGATAAAGCTAAAATTAAAATTGCTAGAAAATATCATTTAAGTAAAATTCCAAAAAATACTGAATTATTAATACAAGATCCTTTAAGCAATATTAAAACCAAACCAAGTAGAACAATTTCTGGAGTTACGCCTGTTGCTATAATGACTAAGCCAATGCGATGTGCCCATGGGGTTTGTTTATTTTGCCCTGGAGGACCTGGAAGTTATTTTGGAGATGTTCCTCAAAGCTATACAGGAAATGAGCCTGCATCAATGAGGGCAATAAGGAATCATTTTGATCCTTATCTGCAAGTTTTTAACAGATTAGAGCAATATGCATTATTAAATCATAATTTTGAGAAATGCGAAGTTATTATAATGTCTGGAACTTTTTTAAGCGCTCCAAAAGATTATATTGAAGATTTTATTAAATTTACTTACAAAGCGTTTAATGATTTCTCTAAATTATTTTTCATAAACGATAAATTTCAATTTGACAAATTTATTAAGTTTTTTGAATTAAAAGATAACTTTAGGAGTTTAGAAAGAATAAAAAAAGTACAGAATAAATTACTAGAAACTAAAGGAACGTGTTTTTTAGAAGAAGAGAAATTAAAGAATGAAACAAGCAAATGCAGAGTGGTGGCATTGTGTCTAGAAACTAAGCCGGATTATGGAAAAGAAGAGCATATTAATGAATTATTAAAACTTGGCACGACAAGAGTTGAGCTTGGAGTTCAGAATTTAAATAATGAAATATTAAAATATGTTAATAGAGGACATACTGTAGAAGATACAATAGAATCTACAAGATTAATGAAAGATTCTTTTCTTAAAATAACTTATCATTGTATGCCAGGATTACCAATGTCAAATAAAGAAAAAGACATTGAAATGTTTAAAGAATTATTTTCAAATCAAGATTACAAGCCAGATTCACTAAAAATATATCCATGTTTAGTTATGCCTGGAACAGGGTTATATGGATTGTGGAAGCTGGGAAAATTTACTCCTATAAATTTAGAAGAAGCTACTGATATAATTACAGAAGCTAAAAAATTTATTCCTAAATACTGCAGGATAATGAGAATACAAAGAGACATTCCAACTAAAGTTACAGCTGCGGGAGTTAATAGAACTAACTTAAGACAGTATGTTGAAGATTTATTAAAGATAAAAAATATTAAATGCAATTGCATAAGATGCAGAGAACCAAGAGGAAGAGAAATTAATTTTAACAATATTAAAATTTTACATGAAGAATATGATGCAAGCAATGGAAAAGAAATTTTTATTTCTGCGGAAGATGTTAAAAACGATATTTTATTAGGGTTTGCAAGGTTAAGAATCCCATATAAACCATTTAGACCTGAAATAACTCCGAATTCAGCTGGAATTAGAGAATTGCATGTTTATGGTGCTGCAACTGCTTTGGATAGAGAAGGTGAAGTCCAGCATAAAGGCTTAGGCAAACAATTAATGCAAGAAGCTGAAAAAATAGCTAAAGAAAAATATGATATTAAAAAATTATTAGTTATTTCTGGCGTTGGTGTCAAAGTCTATTACAGAAATCTTAGTTATAAAAATGATGGTGTTTATGTAAGTAAAGTTTTATAAATTTTTTTATTAAAATACTAGAATGATAAATACTGGAACAGATTTAGATGGTACAACTAGGGATAATGCTTCTCGATTAATTAAAGTATACAAAAAACACCATCCTAATCATGAGGTTGCTCCAATAAGTTTATGGGATAATTATAATGTTTCTCAGTATTTTCCAATAGGTCAAGAGATTTATAAATTCTGGTTTGAGGATCATGCAGAGGAAATTTATTCTAGTATCGAATTTTATCCTGGTGCAAGAGAGTTTATATCTGAATTAAATAGAATAACTAACTTGTTTTATGTAACTACACAACCAAATGAACTAACAAAACAGCTGACTCTGGACTGGATTGTTAAATTAGGATTGGATAAAGAAAAAGCCTTATTTTTAGAAGATAAATCTTTATTTGATGGAGAGTTTTTGCTTGATGATTACACCAAAAACCTGGAAAATTTAGCTAAAAAGGGCGAGACAAGAACAAATGTAGCTAAACCAATATGTTTCAACCGGCCATGGAATCAAGATTGGAAAGGAAAAAGGGTTTATAGTTACAAAGAATTTTTAGATTTAGCTAGAAATCACCACTAGACTTTAATAAGAAAACTATTTAAACTTCTAAGCTATTGTAATTTAATATGGATGACGTAATGCAATTAGGGGGGAATATTTCTTTGGCTGGCTTTAAAGAACTTGAGCCTGCCAAAATGATTGTTGTAAAAAAGATTACTGGAAACTATGTTAAAAAAATGCAGGAAAAATCAAGTAAATTTGAAAGCCTGCATTTGCATCTTAAGCAAGTTCATGCAACTAAGTATGAATTACAGGCTAAAGTTGTTGTAAATGGGCATCCTTACAATTCTGAAACAGTTGATTTTAACTTGTTTTTTGCATTAGATAAGGCATTAAGCAAGATTTTAGAAGAAATCAGTTAATTTTATATTATTTAGTTTTTATATATTATTATGAACTTCAAAGAAAATTTAGAAAGAATTTTGAAAGGTTATAGAGAAAAGAAGGAGAAGAATGAGGGTAAAAGTAGCATAGAAAGTTATCCCATAGCAAGCAGTTATTCTCCTTATATCTTTAATAAATTAAACGAATATTTTAACACTGCGAGAGATTATGTTAGAGATTATTATAAAAGAAGAAGATTTTCTAAAGAATTTAGTTATAGTTAAAACTTTAGAGTAATCATAAAAAAATAAGGCCATATTAATTTAATAAAAACAAATAAATTTATAAAGCAAAATTTTCAGTTATTCTTTAAGTAAAATGACAAAACGCTTAGGCGGATTCAGAAGAAAAACGAGAAGCAAATTAAGAAAGAATTACAGAGATTCTGGAAAATTATCAATAGCTAAATATCTGGAAGAATTTAAATTAAATGACAAAGTAATATTAAAGGCAGAGCCAAGCATACAAAAAGGGATGTATTTCCCAAGATTTCATGCAAAACCAGGAGTTGTAGCAGGAACCCAGGGCAATTGCTATAAAATAAAAATAAAAGACGGCGGAAAAGACAAAGTTTTAATAGTGCACCCAGCGCATCTTAAGAGAATTTAAAATGACAAACATAGAGCTAATTAATGAAGTGCCTTTGACAATGGCTGAATTAAAGGAAAAACTCGAGGATATTAAAAAAAGAGATAAAGAAATAAGCGAGAGGGCACAAAAGACCATAGATTATTTGAATAAATTTGCAAAATTAAAGGATAAAGAAGCATTAAAGCTTAAAGAGGATATATTAAAATTAAATATACCAAGATTAAAGGAAAAACAGGTTATTAAAATAATAGATGTAATGCCAAAAGACATTGAAAGCTTAAAATTAATATTCTCGGCAGATAATGTAACTATAAAACAGGAAGATTTGCAGAAAATTCTTGAATTGTTAAAATAATATTTTCTTATCAAAATTCAAAACCTTTAAATACATTGATATTATTTTTAGATTATAATAAATGTTCAAGATGTTAATGACAAAAAATGATGAACCAGAAAGCAAAAGAAGAATATGTTATAGTATTAGATTTCCTGCCAAATGGGCATCCATTCGACAACAAACCTGGATTAAAGACGCCAATAGCGCAAGCCATAGGAAGAGATTTCTTTATTTTGCTTGAATTAGTTCCTAAAAAAGGCAATTTCTTGCAGCCTCATGAAGAAGTATATATTGGCGAGGGCAAAAGAGACAAGATACATCATATATATGGAAAAATCGATTATGAAAGGTTAACACAAACTGCTAAAGAAGAGCTTAATTTCATTGTTGAAGAATTAGTCAAAAAACACGAACAAAAATTTATTGAGTTCTTTAACAAAGCAGGACCAATAAACACCAGAAGACATCAATTAGAACTATTGCCAGGAATAGGAAAAAAGCACATGTCTGAAATAATTGAAAGAAGAGACGAACAGGAATTTAAAGATTTTAAAGACATTAAGGAAAGAGTTAAGTTAATGCCTGACCCTGAAAAAACAGTTGCAAAGAGGATTTTAATTGAGCTTAAAGGAGAAGACAGATATAATCTATTTACAGGGCAATAGTTTTTTAAATTTAATTATATCTTTATGTGCAATAAAATTGGAATCCTAAAAACTAGAAAGGGGGTTTTGGCGTTTTTACGTTAATCTCTCTCATGATTATACCATTCTCTAAATAAGTGTATAAAGACGTTAATCATTTGTTCAGAAACATTTCTCGGTCTGAGATTCTGAATGACTTTTTTTACTAATTCAATAAATATTGGTCGATTTACAAATTCAAAATCCATATCTGGGTGTTGGTCTAAAAGGTTATTTGCTACCAGCTCATGAACTTTATCTTCAATTGCATTAAAAACGCCCATTGCCCAATCGTAAGTTATTCCTCCAGTTATCTCATTTGAGAATATTTTACCTACGCCTTTTTGCATCTTTTTAAGAAGTCTTCCTTCCCCAGCGTCCATAGTCTTAATTATGTGTTCTCCTTTTATTAATGCCAAAAACAAACTATGAAATGTTTCTATTTGTTCTATCTTTTTTATTATCTCTATCTCCAATTCTATTTGTAATTTCAAATGAGATATTAATGTTTCAGTGTTTACTGAACCTGAGAGCATTTTATTAACAATATGCATCTGGGATTTTAAGAATGAGTGCAACTGATGCAATAACCCATATACATATTCATGTTTTGTTTCTGCATACCCTAAACATTGTTCTAACTTATGTACGCGTTTTACTTTTTGAGGATGTTCTATTAATTCTAAATCTCCTATTATTTCTATCCCACTCTTTTCTTCGCCAGAGATATCAACTAGTTCTAAATCTAATAATTTTTTCAATTCTTGTAGATTATTTTGGAAATTAGCTTCTAAACGAGTCCGCATATACCTAATAAGATCTTTCTTTCTAGAAACAGTACTAAGATAATGTTTCCAATGTTTAACGATAAATTCTTCATCAACTTCCATCTCTTTTGCATAAGATTCAGTTGAGCCAAAAAGATGATTCAATAATCCCATAAAATTGGTGAAATACCTTGTGTTAATAAATATTTGTTTTTACGGACGCCAAAGCCTTTTTATCCTGTATCTTGATGTATCGCTGTCGCTCATTAGATGGGCACATTCCAAATTTACTTTGCAGACGCAATTTTCCCCAAGACAAAAACACATTTTGAGAAAATTTTTTATAGACTAGAAGATTTAGAAGAAAAAGCCGGAGAAGAAAACAATTTTTTTTGAACTGTAAAATCGTTAGCTTTATAAACTAATTTTTAAAACTTTAATCAAAATGGAAAACATAAAAGGAATAGTAAGGATTATCAACACAGATATAATAGGAACTAAAACAATTTATAACGGCTTAAGAAGGATTAAGGGAATAAGCTTCATGCTGTCAAACGCAATATGCAATCACTTAAATATTGATAATTCTAGAAAAATTGGATCTTTAAATGAAGAAGAAGTTAAAAAAATAGAGAATTTAATTAAAAATCCTGATGAGCTTCCTTCATGGATATTAAACAGAAGGAAAGATTTTGATACAGGCAAAAATCTGCATTTAACAGGAGCAAATTTAAATTTAAGCAAAGAATTTGATATTAAGAGAATGAAAAAATTGAAGACTTATAAAGGGATGAGGCATTCATGGGGCCAGCCTGTAAGAGGACAGAGAACAAGGAGCCATTTCAGAAGTGGAATTAGTGTAGGGGTGCAAAGAAAAGCAGCTATGGCTACTGCCAAGCCAGCTGATAAGGATAAGAAGAAATAAGGAAGATGGGAGACCCAAAAAAATTAAGAAAAAAATATACTCCTCCAAGGCATCCTTGGCAGGGAGCAAGAATTAATGCTGAAAAGATTTTAGTGAATAATTACGGATTGAAAAACAAAAAAGAAATTTATAAAGCACAGTCTATTTTAAGGGGCTTTACAAAGCAGGCTAAAAATTTAATTGCCTTTAAAACCAAGCAGAGTGAAATTGAAAAAAAACAGATGTTTGAAAAATTAAGCAAATTAGACTTATTGCCAAAAGATGCTGACTTAGAAAATGTTTTAGGCTTGACAATAAATAATATTTTAGATAGAAGATTGCAGACATTAGTTTTTAAAAAAGGATTTTCAAAAACTGCAGAACAAGCAAGGCAGTTTATTACTCATGGCCACATCGCCATAAAAGGCAATAAAATTAATGTCCCTGGTTATTTAGTTACTGGGGATGAAGAAAATGACATTGAATTTTTAAAAAATTCTTCATTAAGCAATCCTGAACATGCTGAAAGAGTTGTAAAAGAAAAAGAAATTAAGAAAGAAGTCAATGAGAACATAGAAAATGAATAGAGAAAAATTAAAATGGGCAATTGCGCATATTTACGCTAGCTATAATAATACTGTAATAATTATAACAGATTTAACAGGAGCAGAAACTTTAGGAAGAGCTTCTGGAGGAATGATTGTTAAAGCACATCGATTAGAAGGAAGTCCTACTGCTGCGATGGGAGCTGCAAAAAAAGCAGGAGAACAAGCCAGAGAGCATGGAATAAATGCATTGCATATTAAAGTTAGAGCACCAGGAGGACATGAAGGCCCCCATAATCCAGGAGCAGGAGCACAAGCTGCAATAAGGACATTTTCAAGAGATGGATTTAAGATAGGATTAATAGAAGATACTACACGCGTCGCCCACGGGGGTTGCCGTATTTCTCATTTCAGACGCGGAAGGAGGGTGTAGAGTATAACTTAGAGTTTAAATTAATTCTTTTATTTTATTTCTTTTTCAATTATCTTAATTACTTTCTCTGCAGTTTCAGGTAACATTCTTTCATAGAAACTTTCATATTTTCTTAATTGTCTAATTTAATGTTCTTAAATAAACCTTTTTATTAATTTGCGTTTTTAATATAAATACCATAAAAAAATTATAACGCAAGTTTAAAAACCAAAGATTTATATATAACCTTAATTAAGATTATAATAACCTAAATAAAGGTTATTATACAAAATGAATCTGCTTGAATTTTTGAAAAATAATGAGAATACGAGAAAGATATTTGGCAAGAAAGAGCTAGAAATTATTTTCAAACAATTAGAAGGCATGCCTTTAACACAATCAGAAAGAAATAGATTAAGCAGAGATATAAAGCCGAAGTTTGAATTTATAAAAGAAGCTGATAAATACAAAAATGAGTTTGATTTAAAGCAAAACCAGAATAATAGAAGAATAATAAATAACACCGTTAGGATAATACTTGAAGATGAGTTAAAAGACAATATAAATTTGATACTTCTCTTTGGCTCTTTCGCAAATAAGAGTTTTACAAAAAAATCTGACATCGATATTTGTGTTGTATTTAAAGAAATAACATTAAAAGAAGCTACTAATTTTAGAATCAGAGTTTCCGGACAGATTCCTAAAAAAGTTGATGTTCAAGTCTTCAATGTTTTGCCTATGAAAATAAAAAGAGAGATTTCTAAGAATCATAAAATCTTATATAAAACAAATAAATTTGATAATATCAATTTTTCCATAAAGTATTTAAAAGATGAAGATTTTTTTATAAGAATGAAAAAAATATTCGGAGTTGAAATATGAACAGGATAAGAGATAAAATAAAAGAGATTAATAAATTCTTGGACGAATTTAAGAAAATAATTCCAGATAGTTTGGAAGAATATGGGAATAATATAGAGAAGAAAGCAGCATGTGAAAGATATTTTGAAAAAATATTAGAAGCAGAAACGGATTTAGCTTTTTTAATAATAAAGGGAAAAAAATTTAAAATTCCAGAAGATGATGCTGATGCATTTAATATTTTATTGGAAAATAACATTATCGACATTGATTTAGCAACAAAACTAAAGAAAGCGAAAGGAATGAAGAATATAATCTCCCATCAGTATGGAAATGTTGATGATAAAATTGTGTTTGAATCAATTACAAAAAAGTTAGAAAGAGATGCAAGAGAGTTTATTAAAAATGTAAAGAAGAAATATTAAAATTATGGAACTGCTGGGCCTAATTAATTATTACTATTATTGGCTTTACGCATTCCATTATTAAGTTATATTTAATGAATATGTTTTTTTGACTGTCTGTATATTTTTAGAGTGCGGTTAAACAAAGATATTCACAAAACAGAACATAGTGAGCTGTTAAGTTAACGTCACCATTTTTTAAATTTTAAATAAGTTTATAAAGAATCAAAAATATATTTATTAAGGTGAAAAAACTATGAAAAACTTAATTGTCGAAATCGCACAATTCAAACTTGCCGCAGGCGTAAGCGAGAAAGATTTTTTGCGCGAAGCCGAAGCGGTGCAAAAGAATTTTCTTGAAAAACAAAGCGGCTACATTGACCGCGAACTTCTGAAAGACAAAGACGGAGGGTGGACGGATATTCTCCACTGGAACTCAATGGAAGAAGCGCAGAAAGCCGCCGAGGTGATGATGAGCGATCCTGGAGCACAGGGCTTCATGCAAAAAATCGATCCTTCAAGCGTCAAGATGTTGCATTTGGAGTTGATAAAGAAATATTAAATCGAAATGACAAACCATATCGCCGATATATCACTACGCAAAGCTGCAACAGCCGCAGGGTTCGGACTTCTGGTCATGACCATAATGGCTATCTTCGCTAATTTTTTTGTTATCGAAAGTCTTATTGTGCCGGGAGATGCAGTAATAACAGCAAATAACATTATGGCTCATGAGCTACTGTTCCGCTTCGCCATTTGTAGTTTCATAATCGTGATTATTCTTGATGTGATAGTTGCTTGGGCGCTTTATATTTTTTTGAAACCGGTACACAGGAGCCTCTCATTGCTTACGGCATGGTTTAGAATTGTATATGCAACAATTTTTGGAGTCAGTTTGTTTAATCTCGTTACTGTCTTGGGACTTTTACATAGTTCCGACTATGCTCAAATAATGATTTCGCTCAATGCGTTTAATGATGGTTGGAATATTGGATTGGTGTTTTTTGGCATTCATCTCGGACTCCTCGGCTATTTAGTTTTGAAATCAAATTATATTCCAAAATTTCTCAGTGTTTTGTTGGTAATTGCGGGATTGGGCTATTTGATGGACAGTTTTGGGAAAATCCTTATACCCGATTACAACGCAACAATTGCGATGTTTACTTTTATTGGGGAATTATTGCTCATGTTATGGCTTTTGATTAAGGGCGGAAAGATTAAATTGGATTAGGCAAAAGAATTTGCCGCCAAAGAAAAACTTGAAGACAATTCAGCCCCCAACTTTAACGAAACGACGACAATCTGAAATATTATAAAATCTCTG
>Ga0209541_10002362_pt1 | contig 35864 bp, 35 predicted proteins | sample RifCSPlowO2_01_FD_184027 | JGI IMG/M metagenome (GOLD analysis project Ga0209541, IMG submission 184027) | Groundwater microbial communities from Rifle, Colorado - Rifle CSP2_plank lowO2_0.1 (SPAdes) (version 2) | ecosystem: Environmental > Aquatic > Deep subsurface > Groundwater | place...
TGGGCAGAAATTTCGCCAACATCTCTTCCAACTTTTTCCAGACGACACTCGGCGTTTTCTCCGGACTCATCCAGGTCATCGCCGTTTTGGCCATATCTTTCTATCTGATTTCTTCCGAGTCGGGGCTGAAGAACTTCATCAAGTCGCTCGTCCCTTTCAAACACCACGCTTACAGCATGGCGCTGACCGACAAAGTCCAGAACAAAATCGCGCGTTGGCTGCTCGGGCAGCTGATTCTTTCCGGTTTCATTTTCATCTTGACGTATATCGGCCTCTCCGTGCTCGGGGTCCGCTCCGCCCTGGCGTTGGCGCTTCTGGCCGGCCTTTTGGAAATCGTTCCATATTTGGGGCCAATCCTCTCCGCCATCCCGGCGATCTTCGTGGCTTTCGTACAAGCGCCGCCCTTGGCTCTTTTCACAACGCTCCTGTATTTGGTCGTCCAACAGGTGGAAAACTACGTTTTGGTGCCAAAGATAATGGGCCGCACTATCGGCGCCAATCCCGTAGTGATACTGGTGGCGGTTTTGGTCGGTTTCAAACTCGCCGGAATTCTCGGTATGCTGCTCGCGGTCCCGGTGGTTTCCGCCATCCAGGTTTTTTTGGACGACTATATTGATCTGCGCGAACACAAGAGCTAGCGGTTTCATTGGTAAATACGAGCAAAACTTGGTATAATATGAAGAGCCTGGAGGCTCTTCTTTTTTACCCGCCAAAATTTAGAGAAGAAATTTAGGCCGGTGAATTGAAATCAACTGTATGGATAAATTCTATATAACCACGCCTATCTACCATGTAAACGACCCGGCCTTCTCCGCCAGCTGGCGGATTCGGGCGGGCGCGAGTCGGATTGCTAGTGTTAAATTTATATGTTGAAAAAGTTCTATATTACAACACCTATCTATTATGTAAACGACAAGCCGCATATTGGTTCGGCTTACCCGACGATCGCGGCTGATGTTTTGGCGCGGTTTTACCGTTATGCCGGAGTGCCGACGTTTTTTTTGACGGGCACTGACGAACACGGCTCCAAAATCGAACGGGCGGCGAAAGAGGCCGGTAAAAGTCCGGAGGAATTTACCCACGAAATATCGGCCAAATTTTCTTTTGCCTGGAATTCACTGGGCATCGCGCCGGACGACTTCATCCGCACGACCGAGGAACGCCACGAAAAGGCAGTGGTGAAGTTTCTCCTGGACCTGAAAAAATCCGGGAAGATTTACGAGGGCGAGTACGCGGGGCTGTACTGCGTGGGCCACGAAGCGTTTCTGAAAGAATCGGAACTCGATCCGGCGGGGAAATGCCCGGACCACAAAACCAAGCCGGAGAAACTCAAGGAGAAAAATTGGTTTTTCAAACTCTCGGGTTATCAGGATATTTTGCGCGAAAAAATCACGAGCGGAGAATTCCAAATCGCCCCGGATTCCCGGCAAAATGAGATTTTGTCTTTCCTCAATCAGGGCTTGGAGGACGTTGCAATCAGCCGCCCAAATGTGAAGTGGGGCATCAGACTGCCTTGGGACGGGACGCATACAGTTTATGTTTGGGTGGACGCGCTCCTTAACTATATTTCCGCACTCGGGTATCCCAGCGGGGAAAATTATAAAAAATTCTGGCCGGCGGATATTCATATTGTCGGTAAAGACATCATCCGTTTTCACTGCATTATCTGGCCGGCGCTTCTCCACGCTGTCGGTCTTCCGTGGCCGAAAAAAGTTTTTGCTCATGGCTATTTTACGCTCGGCGGTCAAAAAATCAGCAAGTCACTCGGCAACATCATCGATCCCAATGACCTGGTTGCGAAATTCGGGCCCGATCCCGTGCGGTATTTTCTCCTGCGCGAAATTCCGTTTGGGCAGGACGGGGATTTCTCGGTCACGAAACTCGCTGCCCGGTATGAGGGAGACCTGGCCAACGGCCTCGGCAACTTGTTTTCCCGGCTCGCCACCCTCATCGCGCAGAATCTGGACGGCGAGTTACCCGACGTGGTCAAAAGCCCGAAGAGCCTGGATGACACGGACGAGCTAGTGCGGGACTTGAAGTTTCACGAAGCACTCTCCAGAATTTGGGAAGAGATCGCTTGGGCGAATAAATACATCGACGAGACGAAGCCGTGGGAATCTGCCAAGCGCGACCGCAAGCTCTTTGCAGAAGTGATATCAAATCTCGTCGCTTTGCTCAACGAAATCGCCAAGAAACTCGCCCCCTTTATGCCCGAGACCGCGGAAACAATCCGCAATGCCCTGTCGGCGGAAAAAGTTAAGAAACCCGACCCGCTGTTCCCGCGGTTAGACGTAAAAACGGAAGAACGAAAAAACGTATGAACAGTTCTTTAGTTTTTAGGTTTTTAAGTTTTTAAGTTATGAGCCCCCGGCTCATCGATACCCATTCTCATCTAAACTTTCAGGCATTCCGCGAGGACGCCGATGACGTAATCGACCGCTCGCTGGAGCAAGGGACTTGGATGATCAACGCCGGCACGCAGTTTGAAACCAGCCGCAAGGCCATTGAGCTCGCGGAGGAGTATGGCGATGGAGTTTATGCTGCCGTAGGCCTCCATCCGATACATTTGTTCGAACACCACGTCGACGAGGAGGAGACGAGCTTCAACGCACGCGGAGAGGAATTCAACGCGGATAGTTACCGTGATTTAGCAACCCGCTCGATAAAGATAGTGGGGATCGGGGAATTCGGGCTTGACTACTATCGTATGCCTCCCGGGGTTGATCCGGCCGAAGTGAAGAAAGTTCAGGAAGAGGTTGTAAAACAGCACTTGATACTGGCGCAGGAGGTTCAGAAACCGGTGATGATTCACTGCCGGGACCTGCCTCGACTTGAGTCGGGCAGGGCGGGCGCGTATGATGATTTGTTCCTTATTTTGAAAGAGTACTACGAGGGACCCGGAGAAATTCATTCATTTACGGGTACCTGGGAGCAGGCAAAAAAGTTTTTGAGCCTCGGATTCTATGTCGCCCTCAACGGCATCATCACCTTTGACAAAACCGGTCGCAGTGAGGAAGTGGTCAAAAATCTGCCTCTGGACATGACCCTGCTGGAAACAGACGCGCCGTATCTGACGCCCGTGCCGAAACGGGGAAAACGCAACGAGCCGAGCTACGTTCAATTTGTGGCCGAGAAGATTGCGGAGATAAAGGGGGTAGAAAAAGAAGAGGTGGAAAAGGTTACGACGCAGAACGCGAGAGATTTGTATAAAATATGAGTAGGATTAAGCATTAAGAGTCTGGTATGAACGAAGTCCCGCGAGGGCCAGAAGGACAAGAGACTTTGCCTGACACTTCTAAGTATCAGCAGATTTTACAGAGGATAGAGGGGGTTTTGGCAGCAGACAGCGCGGAAGGGGACGAGCAGTTTGTGAGCGAGCGCCTCGCCGAGCTCACATCCCAAAGTCAGGCAAGGGAAATCGGGATGATGACCAACAAATTTCACAAAGGGTTTATTCACCCCGACTCCGGAGTGCGCCGCACTTACATAGTCGACCCGGTGCATATCGACGACGAGGGTCTGTATCGTGAGCTACTGGGTACCTTCCGCGAGCTTAAAAAGACCCCTGGCTGGGAAAATCGGACGCTTCGCGAAATCGTGCCCTCGGCGATCCAGCACACCATCGGGAAATATTTCGGTAATGCCGTGGCCGATCCGGACAGCGAAGCACGCAATCGAGAATTTTATCTGGACAAAGTTTCACCCGAAGAGGGTCCGCGCATCTCCATCAAGGACTTCCGGGGACAGCGGATGGCCGTGTGCGTGGAAAAAGCGGCCGCAGCGCAGAACCTTCTAAATTTTGTTGGTATAGAGTCTAGTCTGGTGATGTCGAGCAAATGCCGCATCCCCGAGGAAGGAAAAGAAGAAGGGCATGCCTATAATGTGTTCAGCACGGAAAAGGGAAACTTCATTTACGATCCGGCTAATCCGCGTCAGCAGGGGGACGAGGAGGGGAGACTCGTGAGTATTGCCCCCGGGATGTATCGAATAACCCGCGAGGAGCTCGAGGGACTCCATGAGGGAAAGTCAGTAACAGTTGAGCACAAAGATACGGTTCTGGGGAGCGATGGGGCTGTTGTGAAAGAGGATATGCATAACCGCGTGTATGCTGGGTGAGCGAGGGCATTTAAATTAACGAAGTCGTTTAATAACGTAATTAATTAAGTAATTCTTCGGAAGTGGAAGCATTCATCAAAAATTTAGCCAAGGGCGCCGGGGCGATTTTGCGCGACGGGTTTCGTACAAAACTCAAAATTTCTCGCAAAGCCGCTTTTTATGATTTAGTCACCCAGTTCGACCTAGCCGCGGATGAATACATCGTCGGGAAAATCAAAAAAAAGTTTCCCGCCCACTCGATTATTTCCGAGGAGTCCAACAGCAAGCAGAAACTGAAGAAGTTTACCTGGGTCGTCGATCCGCTCGACGGCACACACGCTTTCGTTAAAGGCATCCCGCAATTTTCCACGAGTATTGCATTGGTTCACAACGGGCAAATTATTAACGCCGGGATTTACGATCCAATACACGACGAATTCTTTTACGCGCAAAAAAAACACGGGGCAAAGTTGAACGGGCGGAAAATCAGCCCCGCCCTCCCGTCGACGCTCCAGCATTGCAATATTTCCCCTTACGTGATGAGCTCGTTATGGAAGAGAGGGGGAGAAAAGATCAGAAAATTCTTTTACGATAAATTAATCGGTCGCTACGGGATGTGGACGGATCGGACGTCTTCGATCGCGCTCTCCGGCGCGTATTTGGCTTGCGGGCGCACCGACATCTTTCTTGCCAAGGGTTTTAATTTGTGGGATGTGGCAGGCGCGGTTTTGATAATGTCCGAATCGGGCGCCAGAGTCACGACTTTTCGCGGCGAGCGGTATTCTCTAGCTTCCGACGAGATAGTGGGAGCGCATCCAAAAGTTTATAATCAAATTATCGGTATTTTGAAAAAGACTCCACGGACATGACCAAATACGACCACCGCAAAATCGAGAAAAAATGGCGAGAGAAGTGGGCGAAAGACCAGCTCTATGCCACGCCGGAAAATCCCCAGAAGAAACACTACGTTTTGGACATGTTTCCCTATCCTTCCGGCGCGGGGCTGCATGTGGGGCACCCTGAGGGGTACACGGCTACGGATATTTATTCGCGGTATTTGCGGATGAACGGATACGACGTCCTGCACCCGATGGGCTGGGACGCTTTTGGCTTGCCGGCTGAAAATTATGCCATCAAAGAGGGGATTCATCCGGCCAAAACAACAGCCGCGAATATCAATAGATTTAGAGAACAAATTCAGTCGCTCGGGCTCTCCTATGATTGGGAGCGTGAAGTAAATACCTCGGATCCGGAATACTATAAATGGACGCAGTGGCTGTTTTTGAAATTTTTCGAAAAAGGGCTCGCTTATCGTAAAGAGGCGAACGTGAATTGGTGCTCCAAGGACCAGACTGTGCTGGCCAACGAGCAAGTGGTGAACGGTAAGTGCGAGCGGTGCGGTACGGAAGTCGTACAGAAACTTCTGCCGCAGTGGTTTTTCAAAATCACCAATTACGCCGATGAACTGCTCGAAGGACTCGACAAAATCGACTGGCCTGAGCCTATCCAATTAATGCAGAGAAACTGGATCGGGCGAAGCGAGGGCGCGGAAATTGATTTTTCTATCGCCGACCCGGGGGCAAAGCGGCTCGTGTTGCTTCACGCCAAGGGCGGAAGCCCGCGCGCGAATTTTTTCCCGACGCTGAAAAAAGAGCTGGAGGCGAGAGGCTATGAAGTGGAGGCCCCGGCGATGCCAAACGCGGACGAGCCGGACGATATCGAACAACGCGACTATGTCCTGAAGCATTGTCAGTTTGATGAAAACACTACGGTACTGGGGCATTCTTTCGGCGGAGTAGTGGCTTTGCGGGTTTTGGAAACAGGAGTAAAAGTGAATCGCGTGATTTTGGTGGGCGCGCCTTTTTCCGGAAAATATCTCGACGGCAAACCGCGGCCGACCGTTACCGCAGCCGTCAAAAAAGGCTTTGATTTCGACAAAATCAAAAAAAACGCGAGAAGTTTCACGGCTTTATACGACACGCACGATTTAGTGGTTTCGATGTCGGACGGGGAAGCTTTTGCCGAAAAACTGGGCGCTACGCTAGTCAAGGCGGAGGGCAGAGAGCCGCATTTTTCGGCTTCAGAAGAGCCAGTGGTGTCGGCACTGTGTTCATCGAGCATAAAAGTTTTTACAACTCGCCCCGACACTGTTTTTGGTGCAACTTACATGGTGCTCGCCCCAGAGCATCCGTTGGTGCCAGAGCTGGGGGTTCGGATATCGAACTCCGGAGAAGTCAGGAAATATATTGAGCAGACGAAGAAAAAAACCGAGTTGCAGCGCACTGCCATCGAGAAAGAGAAAACGGGAGTTGAACTCCGGGGTGTGAAAGCGGTCAACCCCGCGACAAACGAAGAAATCCCCATCTGGATCGCCGACTATGTGCTCATGGGCTATGGTACCGGCGCAATAATGGCCGTGCCGGCGCACGACGAGAGGGATTTTGTTTTCGCAAAAAAGTACGACCTGCCGATCAGGGAGGTTGTTTCCGGTGGGGATACAAAAAAAGCAGCGTTCATCCAAGATGGCGTAGTCGTCAACTCCGGCAAATACGACGACTTGAACTCTGCGCAAGCGCGCAAGAAAATCACAAAAGACTTGGGAAAAGCGAAAATTCAGTACAAACTCCGGGACTGGCTAATTTCCCGCCAGCGGTATTGGGGGGCGCCGATTCCGGTCATTCACTGCGAGGATTGCGGAATCCAGCCGGTTGCGGAAAAGGATTTGCCGGTAGAGTTGCCAACCGATGTTGATTTCCGACCGATGGGGGAGTCGCCTTTGGCTCGTTCCAAAATATTCAGTAGCGGGGTGAAATGCCCGAACTGCAAAAAGCCGGCGCGGCGGGATACTGATACGATGGACACTTTCGTTGATTCATCGTGGTACTGGATTCGCTACACTGATCCACATAATGCAAAAGCATTCGCGGACAAAAAAGAAATCGAGAAATGGACCCCAGTGGATACGTACGTCGGCGGAGCGGAGCACGCCGTCCTACATTTGTTATATTCCCGTTTTTTCTGCAAAGTTTTGCGGGACCTCGGGTATTTGAAATTCGATGAGCCATTTTTGAAACTCCGCAATCAAGGTTTGATTTTGGGCCCCGACGGACAGAAGATGAGCAAATCCCGGGGCAACGTCATCAACCCTGATGATGTGGTTGATGAATTTGGCGCGGACAGTATGCGCCTCTACGAGATGTTCATGGGACCCTTGGAGGATAGTAAGCCGTGGAGTACGGATGGGATTAAGGGGGTGCGCCGTTTTTTGGAAAAAGTTTGGCGAATTTTTCAGGCAAAGGGTGGTGATGGTTCGGAGACCGGGGAAGCGGAAATCGAACGGTTTCTGCACAAGACCATCAAGAAAGTGCAAGAGGACATCGAGGCCTTCAAATTCAATACCGCTGTTTCGACACTGATGATTTTGGCGAACAAGATCGCTGAAAAACCGGCAAGGGTTTCCCATTCAGAATCCGAAGTTTTTCTGAAAATTTTGGCCCCTTTTGCGCCGCATCTTACCGAAGATATCTGGGAGCAGCTGGGACACCAAAAATCTATTCATTTCGAGAAGTGGCCGGAGTACGATGAAAAATTGGTAAAAGACCAATCGGTCAGAATTGCGGTTCAGGTGAACGGCAGACACCGAGCGACAATGGAAATTGCGGCCGACGCGTCCGAGGAACAAACCAAAAAACTGGCGAGTGAGGATCGAAATGTCAAAAAATATCTTTCAGGGAAGAAACCAAAGAAAGTGATTTTTGTGAAAGGGAAGATCATTAATTTCGTTATTTGATTTCCTCCCCAAGTCTGGGGAGGGTCAGGGAGAGGTTGGGCATGCAAATACACAAGAAGAACTTGATACCAACCACTAGAAGATTGCGGCGGGAGCAAACACCTTGGGAAAATAAAGTTTGGTATTTCCTAAGGGGAGACAAGTTCTTGGGGTTGAAATTCAAACGGCAAGTCATGCTTGGGGAGTATATCGTGGATTTTTGTCGTAACGAGAAAAAACTGATAATTGAGATAGACGGAGGGCAACATAGCCAAACAGGTCATCTAGATTCAGAGCGGACCGACTATTTTGAGTTGTATGGCTATAAAGTTCTTCGATTTTGGAATAGTGAAGTAGATGGAAATTTGGACGGAGTTTTGGAAACTATTAGGAGAGCAGTAATTAATGAGAATTCGACCTCACCTTTGTCCTCTCCAGGCCTGGAGAGGAGATAATTTTTATGCAAGCTGTGATACTCGCCGCCGGATTGGGTACGCGGATGGGGGAACTCACGAAACGCACCCCCAAGCCGCTTCTCAAAATCGGCGACCAAAATCTGCTGGAGCGCAATCTGGAGAATCTCCCGCCGGAAATCAAGGAAGTGGTTTTGGTCATCGGGTATTTGGGTGGCCAAATCCGAAAGCATTTTGGAAATAAATGGCGGGGGAGGACGATTCGTTACGTTGAGCAGAAAGAACCGAAGGGGACAGCGCACGCGCTTTTTATTTGTCAGGAGCTACTAGAGGATCGCTTTCTGGTGCTCATGGGAGACGATTTGTACGATCAGAAGGACTTGCGGGAGATGGCAGCGAAGCCCAGCGCAGTTTTGGTTTGGGAGATGAAAGATGACAACGCGAAAGACAGTCAGGCCGGTGTAGTGAAAGTGAACGAGCAAGGCGAACTCCTCGATATTATTGAAAGGCAGCCAACGCCCAAAGGTACACTAGTGAACTGCGGGGCCTACGTGCTTAGTACCGACTTTTTTAAATATCCGCTCAGAAGCGCGGGTCAACCAGCCAACGAATTTGGGCTACCCCAGACTATGCTGCAGATGGTCAGGAAAGGGGCAAAATTTTCCGTAGTCAAAGCGCGCTGGTGGCACAAAGTCGCCGCGCCGGAGGATCTGAAAATTGCGGACAATCAAAGCTAACAAAAAGGCGATTGAAATTGCCGTACAGTATCTGCGGGCCGGGAAGAGCGTTGTCTATCCAACAGATACGGCGTACGGACTGGGGGTAGACGCGACAAATGTGAAAGCCGTTCGGAAACTGTATAAAATCAAGGAGCGCACGCACAAACAACCGGTTCACGTGATAGTTGCGGACCTAAAGATGGCGAGAAAATACGCGACCATGAACGCACTGGAAACAAAATTATTCAGGAAGTTTTTGCTTGGCCCCCTCACCTTAATCCTCTCCCGCGAGGGGAGAGGAAAAGCAATGGGAGTGCTCTCCGCCGGAACGGGGACGATTGGGATTCGAATTCCAAAGAATGCAATAGCCTTAACGCTGGTAAAGAAATTAGGGAAACCAATCACGACCACGAGCGCCAATCCCGCAGGCGGCCCAACCCCTTATTCGATAAAAGACTCATTGCGTCAGTTTAGTGGCAAAAAGCATCAGCCGGATTTGTTTGTCGACGCTGACCGTTTGCCTCGGCGAAAACCATCGACGATAGTCTCAGTAAAAGGAAACAAAATTAAAGTCATCCGCGAAGGTCCAATTAGTAAATCTCAAATCCTCAAGCGCCTTCGACCGTTTCGGCAAGCTCAAGGTGGTGAGTAAATCGAACCACAAGCTCAGGCGATAAACAGAAAACAATGTTCAATCTCAAATACCGGCCGCATTATTTTTCCCACCGTCTCAACCGCGAGGTCGAGGAGGTGTATTGGCACGCTATTCTCAACGGACTCGCCCTTTCCCTCGTTTTTATCTTCGAGCCGATATACCTTTACAGCCTCGGCTATAAACTCACGCAGATTTTATGGTTTTACGTTCAGGTGTACGTTTGGTATGCGATACTAATTTCTTTCGGCGCGAAATTTGCCAGCCGCTTCGGCTATAAGCACGCTATTCTAATTTCGAATTTTTTCTACATTCTGTATTGGGTGGTTTTGTTTTCGATTTCGACGCAGCCCAGCTTTTTCTATCTCGCCCCTTTGTTATTTGCCGGGCAAAAATCGTTGTTTTGGCCGGCGTACGACGCGGAGGCAGCTATTGCCACGACAGCCGCGAAAGCCCAGGAAGGAAGAGAAGTGGGCGTACTGTTTTCCATCAACCAGCTGGCTTTCATTGTTGGGCCGTTTTTAGGAGGCGTACTTTCTAGTTACCTAGGATTTCAGAGTTTGTTTATCACGGCGGCGGCGCTGCTTCTTATTTCTGTTTACCCGCTTTTCAAAAGTCCGGAGGTGCATTCCGTTCATCAATTTCGCTTTCAAAACCTCTGGTCAGTTTTCCGCGAACATAAAAGCAACTTTTTCGGCTATTGGGGCAACGCCGAGGATCTGATGTTTCAAAGCCTGTGGCCCGTATATATGTTTACGGTAGTTGCCAGTTTTTTCAGTATCGGGTTAATAACGACGGTTGCGACGCTCGTAGGAACGCTTTTAATGTTATATGTCGGCAAGCTTTCGGATCAGACTGATAAGCGGAAATTGATTCGCCAGGGCAGTATCTTTTACGGCCTGACTTGGATTTTCCGATTTCTTGGGCCGGGCTTGGGCGGCGTTCTGGCGTTTGACGCTTTGACCAAAGCCGGAAAAGACATTTCGAACGTCCCGATTACCGTTCTCACTTTCGAGCGCGCTGGAAGCCGCGGGCCCGACCACGCGATCGCTTATAGCGTTTTCTTCGAATTCAGCCTGTCAATCGGCAAGATTATCACGGCGCTTTTGGGAATTGCTATACTTGGGACAAGCTTGGGAATAATGGGAGTGTTTGCGCTAGCTGGGATTCTCACTATGTTTTATGCGTTTTTGAAATAATATGATCTTGGAAAACCAGGACCCGGAAGTATTCGGGATAATCGAAAAAGAGAAGAAACGCCAGAAGGAGGGCCTGGAGATGATCCCTTCGGAGAACTACGCTTCCGGCGCCGTGCTGGAGGCCATGGGCAGCATCCTCAACGACAAGTACGCCGAGGGTTACCCGGGGAGGCGCTACTACGGGGGAAACATCTATATTGACGAGATCGAGAAGCTCGCACAGCAGCGGGCTCGCGAAGTTTTTGGCGCGGACGGGTACCACGTCAACGTTCAGCCCTACTCGGGGAGCCCCGCGAATATCGAAGTGTACCTCGGGCTCCTGGAGCTCGGGGATAAGATAATGGGGCTCAAACTCGCTCACGGCGGCCATCTGACCCACGGGGATCCGGTGAGTTTGTCGGGGCGCGTTTTTAAATTCGTTCATTACGAAGTCGATGCCGAGAAGGAAATATTGGATTATTCGAAAATCGCGGCAATGGCGTGGGAGGAGAAACCGAAAATTTTGCTTTCGGGATTCACAGCATATCCGCGCAAAATAGATTTCCAAAAAATGCACGACATCGCCAAGGAGGTGGGCGCGGTATCCATGGTGGATATGTCGCATATTTCCGGCCTCATCATCGGGGGCGTGCATCCCTCGCCATTTCCTTTCACTGACGTAGTCACCACCACAACGCATAAAACCCTCCGCGGTCCTCGCGCGGCCATGATTTTCTGCAAAGAGGAGTATAAGGAAAAGATCGATAAGGCGGTTTTTCCCGGGATGCAGGGCGGGCCGCACGAGCACACCATCGCGGCGGTTGCGGTTGCTCTGGCGGAAGCGCAGAAACCCGAGTTCAAGAAATACGCGGAGCAGATCGTAAAAAATGCCCAGGCGTTGGCAGAGACTTTAGTCGGGGAGGGACTCCGTCTAATTTCTGGAGGGACTGACAATCACTTGATGCTCTTGGATCTGCGTCCTTTTGGCCCGGGGCGCGGCATATTTTTGGAGAAGGCGCTGGAGGCCGCGCATATCACGGTCAATAAAAATCCCATTCCCAACGACCCCTCGCCGCCTTATTATCCCTCTGGCGTAAGACTGGGGACCCCGGCGCTCACGAGCCGCGGGATGAAAGAGGACGAGATGAAGCTAATCGGCAAATGGATTGCCGTGCTAACGAAAGAATTCGCGAAGACGGAGATGCCGGAGGAAAAGGAAAAACGCGCCGCAGCCGTAAAGGATTTCGCCCAAAGTTTGTCGAGACACCCGCTAGTCAAAGAAATCGGAGCGGAAGTGAAAAAATTCGCGAGTAAATTCCCGGTGCCGGGGATTGATCAATGAATATACTCCAAGCGGTAATTCTTGGCATTGTGCAGGGCCTCACCGAGTTTCTTCCGATTTCCTCGCAGGCCCATCTTTTTTTGGTCCCGTACCTCCTCGGCTGGGATTATCAGGGGCTCGATTTTGACATCGCGTTGCATTGGGGCACCCTGCTGGCAGTGCTTCTGGTGTTTGGGAAGGATTACTGGCGTTACTTGCGGGCTTTGTTTTCGGGGGGTCAAGAAAATCAAAAAATGGAAAAAAGAATGGCGTGGTTTTTATTTTTGGGCTCGCTTCCAGCCGCGTTTGCCGGTTTTTTGGCCAAGGATCTCGCGGAGACACTCCTGCGAAATCCAATCATCATGGTAGTGACGCTGTCCGCTTTCGGCCTGCTGCTGTGGGTGGCTGATCGTTTTCTGCAAAGGAGTGAGCGTAGCGAGCTGGACGCTGGAAAGGCGCTCGCGATCGGCATCGCGCAGGCGGTCGCCATCATCCCCGGTGTTTCGCGCTCCGGCTCGACCATCACCGCCGCTCTCTTTTTTGGACTTGGGCGGGAAGCGGCGACGCGGTTTTCTTTTTTACTCTCCGGGCCGATCATTTTCGGCGCGGGACTCGTGGCGATGCGGGATTTCACGGGGATCTCCGCCGCGCTGGTGGCCGGTTTTCTGGCCGCCGCAATCTCGGGTTTCGCGGCTATCAAGTTTCTATTGCGCTTTGTGAGCCGCAACAGCTTCAATGTTTTCGTTTGGTACCGAATCCTTCTGGCCGCCGCGGTTTTGGCAGTGGTTTTGTACAGATAGATTGTTGGTGCTATTTTGATAGGGGAACACATTGGATTTAGAAACAAAGAAATAAACAAATGAGCGACAGCCTACCGCTGATCTTCGGGAAATGGTTTTTTGCAACCGCGCCGCGAGAGATCCTGGGCATCGGCAAAAATTTTACGGCTTGGACATGGAAATTTTTTTCGATCGGCTATTTTCTGCCGCGGCTGTTTTCCCACTGGCATCGCGATATCACCGGCTATGGCCGCGGTTTTGATCTGCGGCGATTCCTCCGGGTCTGGGGCTGGAATCTCTTCTCGCGCATTATCGGCGCGATTTTGCGTCTCACTGTCATGGCGGCTGGCGTCGTGACGCTTGTTTTTTTTATTATCATCACCGCGTTAACTTTTATCCTATGGTTTACTTTACCGGTACTGGTACCGGCCTTGTTGGTTTTCGGAGCCTTTACGATTTTCATCTGAAATGAAAATTTTGCACGGAGCGGAAATTTATATCGCGCAGTCAGGTTATGGGCCGGCATTACAGCTGGAGCGGTTATTGCCGCGCCGGAGCGCGGGTATAATCGCTTTTGCCGCCGGTGTTGCGAGCGCGATCGGGGCCATGGCGACCCTGGCATTTTCTTCTCAGCGAAACTTGGTGTACGTATTGCTCGGGTTGACTTTGATCGCTTTGGCGATGTTCCTCGGCATTGGAGTTTTTTGGCTTTTTGGTGGATATCTCCGAGCGCCCCGTGTTTATGCCGCTGAGTCGGTCAAACGCGCCTGGGAACAAGAAGCCCTGGGAGCGATCCTGACTTTCGACGCGGCCGCGCTCGTGCGCGAGTCAGCCGAGGGCGATAATCTCGTCCCGGTTCGTTTTTGGAACGCTATAACCCAGCGCGAGAGATTTGTCTGGGTCTGGCGGCGCCTCGATGTTTTGCCCGCTACCTTGCGGAAAAAAGCCGGAGAAGCTTACCCGCCAGCCGCGGCTTTTTCCCTGATGGAAGTTTTGCGGACCGCTTGGCAAAAGGCGCTGGAAGCGAACCGGGTCCAAGTCGACGATGCTGATATTGCCGCGGCTCTGTGCGACCGAGACAAAATTTTTCGCGATGTGATTTTTGAGGCAGAAGTTGAAGCGGAAGATTTTTTTGAGGTGGCGCAGTGGCGGCGCCGTCACGAACTTGATTTGCTGCGCAAAGCGCGTTTTTGGAGCCGGGAGAATCTACTGGACACAGAGGGCATCGGAAAAGACTGGTCGGCCGGCTACACGCTGAATTTGGATCGTACCGCGATTGACCTCACGGCGAACGTGGAGTTTGCCCCCCCGCCGACGCATCTATACGGGCACCGCCCACAGCTTGAGCTCATGGAACGCCTCTTGCTTCGGGCCGGAACGGGGAGCAACCTCGTCATCGTCGGTGAGCCGGGAGTGGGGCGCCACACCCTGATGCGCGCGTTTGCGGCCAAAGTGCGACGGGGAGAAACCTTGGGGCCGTTCCGGTTCAAGCGGCTTCTACAGATCGATACCAGTGCGATTTTGGGAGGGACGACCAATCCCAACGAAACCTTGGGGAAAATTTCTCTCCTTTTCAACGAAGCATTGCTCGCGGAAAACGTCATTCTTGTGATCAACGACATTGACGCTTTTTTCGATCCCCAGCCCGAAGTTGGGAGGGTAAATGCTGCCGAGGCGCTGTTGCCTTATCTAAAATCCCCCCTGCGGGTTATCGGCATTACAACCCAAGGTGGCTACCAGGCGACAGTTGGAAAAAACCCTCAGCTTCAGGAGATTTTCAGCAAACTCGAGGTCAGCGAGCCCCCGCTTCAGGAAACGTTGCGCATTTTGGAGGATGAGGCGCCGCGCACCGAACGGAGAACCGGCGTGTTTTTTTCCTTCCAGGCCCTGCGGGAAATCGCCGCGCTCAGCCAGAAACTCATTCAGAATATTCCCAATCCGGTGAAAGCGATTGAGCTTCTCGAAGAAACCGCAGTTTACGCAGTGACTAATGAAAACATTCGCGTCATTCGTAAAGCACAGGTCCAGCGCGTAGTCACCATTCGGACGAAAGTGCCCGTGGAGAGAGTCGAAGGGCAGGAGAAGGATATCCTTTTGAATCTGGAGACTGTTCTGCACGAGCGAGTTGTCGGACAGGACGATGCGATCCGGCAGATCGCCGACGCGATGCGCCGCGCTCGAGCCGGTATTTCTTCGGGCAAACGCCCGATCGGCAGTTTTCTGTTTTTGGGTCCGACTGGGGTCGGCAAGACAGAAACCGCAAAAGCCCTGGCCGCCGTCTATTTCGGCAGTGAAAGCCGAATGATTCGCCTCGATATGTCCGAGTATCAGGGCGGCGAAAGCGAGGCTCGGCTGATTGGTGATCCAAATTCGGGAACCGGCGGGGCACTCACCGAAGCGGTAATTGCCGACCCTTTCTCTCTCGTACTGCTGGATGAAATGGAAAAAGCGAATCCGAAAATTTTGGATCTGTTTCTACAGGTGCTCGATGATGGCCGCCTTACTGATATGCTTGGCCGCACCGTCAGTTTTGCCAATACTATGATCATCGCGACCAGCAACGCCGGCGCCGAATTCATTCGCGAGATGGAGCGGAGGGGCGGCATCGCCGGTGCGCGCGAGAAGATCCTCGACCAGCTGCAGCGGCAGGGGATATTCAAACCGGAGTTCCTGAATCGTTTCGACGGGGTGGTCATTTACCAGCCGCTGGATGAAGTGGCGTTGACCGAAATCGCGATCCTCCTGCTGCGAGAGTTCAACGAGCGGCTCCGGGAACGGGAGGTGCAGATAAATATTACTCCGGAGTTGGCAAAGGCCGTGGCGCGTGGCGGTTACACGGCGGAGTTTGGCGCGCGGCCGCTGCGGCGCTACATCCAGGAGCATATTGAGAATTACGTGGCGCGCGGCCTCATCGCAGGGGACATCAAGCGCGGCGATATGATAGAGTTCCCTCCCAATATCCTATAATTTTGGTTGTCCAGATGAGACCGCAGACATTCAAAAACCCCCGGCCGGGGGTTTTTGAGAAAGTCCGAAATATTGAGTCTAGTAGAGTTTGTTGATGCCGTTTATATCCGGCTGCGCCAATGTTTGTTTCTTGGTTTCTCCGAAGCCAGCGTAACCGTACATTGTCACTTCGGTGCAGCTTGAGGAGTAGATATCAGCCATCCCCACGCTGTGCCCGAGTTCGTGGACCGCGATGTTACCAAAGTCCATTTTGTTGGTTTCCCCGTTTGCCGACCATGTGTAGTAAGTGTTGTAGACCTGATCCCATTCCACCAGCCGCCGGTTCCAGGTCGGTCCGGAAAAAATTCCCCAAACAATGGTCACGGCGATTGTTCCGTCACTGCCCAAGTTGTCAAAGTAAACTTCATTTTGATTGTCCGGTGAAGTTTGATCGGCTACCAAAATTGAACTTGTCGCGTTGCCGTCGCCCAAAACGTTGACTCCGAATCCGTTACCAATGATCCCGTCGGTGGCATCTTCCCATTTAGCAATGCCGCTACTGAGCGTGTTTAGGACAAACGAATCGGAAAGTGCGCTGTTGTTGGCTTGGTTCACTACCCAATTCTCAAGGTTCTTCCATTTCGCGCCGCTGGCCAAGTAACCGTAGCAAGCAGGCAGTCTCGCCTGACCGCCGCTTGGCTTGGCCTCTCCCTTTTTTTTGTGAACAATCGCGTATCCTTCCACTAGCTCGTGGGTCTGCGCGTCATAGGCTCGCCCGAGCTTGTAAACGCCTTCCGCGACTTCGACTGCATCAGAGCGAAGTTTGAAATGCTTTGCGTTCTCCGTCCCTACCGGCGCAGCCGCCGCCAAATTAGCCGCGAATGCAAGGGAACCAATCGTTGTGAAAACAAGTGCCTTTTTGAACATATTTTTAAATAAATTATCTAATATACTATAATAACAGCCTTAGTATCTATTATATTTCATTTTTTGTCAAGAGGCCGGTATCTACACTCGCAAATGCGACAAATAGGTTTTAGGAGCCAATAAATTCAAGGATAAATGCGGTCTTCTGTGGTTGTAGAATTCCAGGAATTCATCAACCTTGGCCTGCACCCACAGCAGATCGGATTTCCGGTAGTTTCTCCAGCCCAGGCATTCTTTTCTCAAAGTCCGGTTAAAGGATTCAATGTAGGCCTGTTCATTCTTCCGGTAAGGGCGGCTGGTTCTGACTCTGCGGCAGTAGAGCTTGGCGGCTTCTTCCCATTCCTTGCCAAATTCCGGGCCGCCATCTTTCTGCATGAGCTCTACTGACTGAAAGTATCTCATCTGCTGATGCAAAGCCTTTGAGCCGTCCTTGACCAGGAGACTCGGACCGATCACTACTTGAGCTTCTCTGGTAAAGATATCTACGGCAGTAAAGGCGAAGATCTGGCCAAAGTCCACGGTGTCGTGTTGCAGGATTTCCCTTGGTTTTTGGGCCTTGGGCACAGGTCCGCGCTTCTGATTTTTCTTCCATTTACTACGTAATTGATACTTTTCTCCCAGGATATTGTAGATCGTAGATATACTAATTTTAATCCCATAATCATGCATCAGCCAATAGGCAATCTTTTCTCCGCAGCAGTCATGGTAGCGCTTGCGGATCTCATAAATACGAGCTTTGGTTACCGGATTGGTCTTGCGCTTCTGGCGGCGGCCTTTCTTGGCCTGCTCGTAATCATTCAAAAACTTCCGAATACCCTTGAGCTTGATGCCCGAGATCCAGCGGTAGACAGTGGCCCGGTCTTTCTCAACCTTAAGGGCAATGTCATCTGGCTTCATGCCGGTGTTAAAGAGCTCCCAGGCCAGTTCCACGAGTGGTATACTTTGCATAGCGACGAATGGTTAAGTCTTAGATATTGCTACCTAAAGCTTACCATTTGTCGCATTTCTAATTAGAATTGTGCGGAGGCAAACATTCACCACGTTTATCCCGTTAGAAATGATACCCCGCGGCAGAGCCAGCGCGGGTTACCGCTTAAAACAATTCCGGCGGGGTTTAATACTCCGCTTCGAATTTCTAACGGGATTTATTTGATTGAAGCGAGGATGTTGTGATATAAATTAGTTGAACTTAGCTTAACTGAAACCAAATGAAAAAGCCGTTAATTTTGTGCATTGCATTGGCCTCCGCCGCGCTGGCAATGGCGATGGCTCCTACGCGGGTCGGCGCCATTGGGGAGAAAGTCGTTTTGGCTCCTGAAGGAACGATTTTTTTGATTTCGACCAGTGAACGCCGCGGGTTCCCCTCGGCGGCCGTGTATTTTTCTCACGGATACAAATTTAGCGACGCGGTTACGGCTACTGCCGAGGATTTAGCCCAGCCGGCCGGCTCCCCGCTCAATTATCGGGACGGCGCTTTAATAAAAGGGCAGGCCGCGACAGTGTACCTGATCTCCGGTGCAACAAAACATCCTTTTTCATCGGCGGAGGCGTTTTTGGGTCTGGGATACTCTTTTTCGAATGTACTAAGCGAATCCGGATCGATTTTAGATCAATTACCCGCCGTAGCGGCGATTGATTCAGCGAATTCCGCGCATCTGCCCGGAACATTAATCAACCAGAGTGGCACGGTGTTTTTGGTCACCACGGGTGGGAGGCAGGGAATCCCATCCCTCGAGGCATTTTACGCGCAGCGCTACCGGCTTGAAGAGATTGTTATCGCCAATTCTGCCGACCTCGCATTGCCGATCGAGAGCGAATCGAGTACTCCGCCGCCGGCTCCCGAACCTCCGTCGCAGGAAGCGACGAATCATTCTCCATCCGCGCCGACTATCACCGGTGTAATCGCGACCTTTCCTTCCGAGGGGCATGATTTCTTTTTTGCGTCAACCGATGCGGACGGCGATACTATCAGCTACTTGGTAAATTGGGGCGACGGCACAGTCCCGGATACGGCGACCATGGCTTCCGGCGTCTCGTTCAAAGTGAACCACGCCTGGCTGTACTTGGGGCAGTACAGCATTGTCGTCACCGTGAGCGACGGTAAAGACGGCACGGCGCAGACGATCCAGAGTGTCAAAGTCGACACTGATACCTCAGCCTTTGGGCCGGCAGTCACGGTACTTTCGCCGGTGGGCGGGGAAACATACGGTCTGCACCAGCCCATCGCAATTACCTGGAAGCGGAACTGGTATCCTTCGCAGTCGAGCGGACGGGTGGACATCAATTACAGCAGAGGGGGGATAGCGGCGAGCATCGTTACGGATAAGCCGGACAGTAGTTATACCTGGATTCCGGAGAGCGCCCCACCAGCCGACAATTACAAGATTATCGTCATCTCGCGCGGTAACGCTGGCGGCGGCGGAATTCTGAGTGACCAGAGTGCCGGTACATTTACAATCAATCCGTAATTTACAGTATCGTGCCGGCCTTTTGAAAAGGCCGGTTTTTCTATATGAAGAAAACTGTTATAATTTCGACTACTGAAGCCGCTTACCAGCGGAACCCCGGTTAGTAGTCCGCCTGGGGCGGACATTACGGGGCAAGCTGGCCCGCCTCGCGTCAACGAGCGCCGCGAGTCTAGGCGGGCAGATTTACCCTCACATCAAGGTTTGGTGTGACCTTGCGAAGCAAGGGAGGGTTTACCCCTGCATATGCGGTGCCCGAGTGGCGGAACTGGCAGACCTGCCTGCCGGCAGGCAGGCGCGCTGGACTCCCCCCGCCCTGACTCGCACTTTTTAGTCCCTTAACTAAATATAAAATTATACCGCTCGCTGGGATGGCGGAACTGGCAGACGCACAGGACTCAAAATCCTGCGGTAGCAATACCATGCGGGTTCGACTCCCGCTCCCAGCATATTAGATACGTGTCAAGGCGAAGTCGGGCGCGGCAAAATCCTGCGGTAGCAATACCATGAGAGTTCGACTCTCTCCTCGGGCACCAACAACAAACAAGTTTTTGCGGAGGAGGGGACTCCCTCCCGCGGCACCAACAAAAATAAATACTAAACTATGGCAACAAAATCCGATTTTTCACAAGGCAGCGCTTCAGCGGTAGTCGATGATATTCTCAAAAACGCCGTGATGAAGCGCGCCAGCGACATTCATCTCGATCCGGAAGAGGACAATCTCATCGTCCGTTTTCGCATTGACGGCGTGCTTTATCCGTACACAAAAGTACCGATCCATACCCAGGACGAAGTGACGTCCCGCATCAAAGTGGCGGGGAAGATGAATATCGCGGAGCGGCGGTTCCCGCAGGACGGCCGGCTGGAATTTACTTACGACGGCAAAGTCTATAACGTTCGAATTTCAACCACGCCGACGATTCACGGCGAGGCGGTGGCGCTCCGGATTCTCACCCGGGACACTTTCGTGGTCGGGCTCAACGACCTCGGGCTCGACACCGAGCAACTGCAAACTCTCACGCAGCTCGCCACCAGCCCCTACGGCATGGTCCTCATTACGGGACCGACGGGATCGGGAAAAACGACTTTGCTATACTCAATCTTGGGAAGTTTTGACCGGCAATCGCATAACATTGTCACTCTCGAGGACCCGATAGAGCTTGAGATTGGGGGAATCCGGCAAATTCAAATAGATGAGGCCATTGGATTCGATTTCGTCAAAGCGCTTCGTTCAGTTTTGCGGCAGGATCCCAATGTCATCATGGTCGGCGAGATCCGCGATCCTGACACGGCGCAAATGGCTTTTCAAGCGGCGCTGACCGGCCTGCTGGTTTTTTCGACTTTTCATACTTTCGACGTCGCTGGCCTGGTAGTTCGTTTCATCGAGATGGGGGTTCCGCGTTCGATTGTGGCCCACTCGCTCGGCGGCGTTATTTCCTCTCGCTTGGTGAGAAAAATCTGTCCGTCCTGCGCCGCGCCTTACCGGATGAGCGATTTGGAAAAGAAAACTTTGGGGCTGACCGGCAAGGAGCTGGATTTCAAAAAAGGCACGGGTTGTGAGCACTGTCAGAAGAGCGGCTACCTGGGCCGGACGGGTCTTTTCGAAATCGTGCAGTTCGATGACGATATGCGGACCCGGATCATTGAGGAGCGGTCCATCGAAGTCCTGCGGGAATTTTTTCAGAAAAAGATTCCGAAAAGTTTGCGCCGCGTCGCCGCCGACAAGGTATTGCAGGGCATCACAACCGCCGAGGAAGTGGTGCGGGTTTTGGGGGCGGACATTCAGCAGAAAAACTGAACCTCCGGGGGAGCTCTTGTTCATCAATTTCGATGCCCGCGGGAGCGGGTCTTCTGTTAAAATAGTAGAAATGTGTAAGAAATCAGCGGGAGCTGCGTCACAATGAGCAAAGAAACCAAACAAAGTGAGGCTTACCTCAAAGCCTACGACGAGTATGCCGACGCGATATACCGTTACTGTCTGTTCCGAGTTTTCAACGAGGAGAAAGCAAAAGATTTGGCCCAAGACACTTTCCTGCGGACTTGGGAGTACTTGGCGAACGGGAGGCAGATCGAAAACATAAGGGCGTTTTTGTACCGCGTGGCGACGAATCTCATCATCGACCAGTCCCGCAAGAAGCGGGAAGAATCCCTCGATGTTCTGCAGGAACAGGGTTTTGAGCCGGGATTTGAGGAATTGGACCGGATCGAGGCCAATATGGACAGCGAACAGTTTTTGGAAATTCTCCAGGAGCTCGATGAACCCACCCGTTTGTGTCTTACTCTGCGGTACGTGGAAGATCTGGAGCCGCGCGAAATCGCGGAAATCACGGGGGAGTCGGCCAACACGGTTTCAGTCCGCATCCACCGCGGGATAAAGAAATTAAAGATTTTGATCGAACATGAGTAATCTCCGGCAACTTTTTCAGAATTTGAAAGTGCGGCGGCTTTCGGAGGCGGAAAAAAACGTCATCCGCGGCCGGCTTTTGGAGCTAATGAAACTTCGGCCTGTGGAAAAGCCGAAATTTTTGTTTTTCGCATTTTCTTGGCGATTAGTCGCCCCAGCCTTGGTTGCAGTACTCGTTCTCGCCTTGGGAGGCGGTACCGCTTTTGCGGCACAAGGGAGTTTGCCGGGCGATTCGCTCTATCCGGTGAAAGTAAATTTCAATGAGCCAATCCGAACGGCGCTGGCTTTTTCGGCCACCGCGCAGGCAGGCGTGCACTCCGAGCTCGCGCAGGAGCGTCTGAAAGAGGCCGAAGAGTTGGCTTCGCAAAATCGGCTTGACGACGTGGTGGAAGCAGCGGTTGTGATCAGAGTCGAGAGACATTTGGCGCGCGCAAAGCAGCATATCTCGGAGCTGGAAGGGGAGGGAAAAGTGGAAGAGGCTGCTGCCCTCAATTCGAACCTGGAGGCAACACTTCAGGCGCATGAGGACATCATCGTGAAAATCGAGGATGAACACCAAGGTCAAAACGATGGCGGCGGCGATACCCAGCCGCGTCGGTGGAGGTTGAAAGAAGTGCTAAATGCTGTTCAGCCAAACGTTAGAAGCACCGCCGAAGCTCGTACGCAGTCAGAGGCCAAAGTCAGTTCGGGGGAGCAGGCCCGCGTGAAAAGCGCGGCGGAAAACAAAAGAGACTCGGCGAAAAATACGATTGAAAGTGTCCAGAATTATCTCAATTCCAGGCGGGTCAGGAATAATCTGAGCGAAGAGAGCAAGGCCAAGGCTGAGGAAAGACTTGTTGAAGCGGAGAGATTGTTCGCTCAGGGGGAGGAAAAATTTGCGGCAGGAGCCAACGGCGAGGCATTCGTTTTGTTCCAAACCAGCGCGCGCGTGGCCCAGCACGCCAGAGTATTGATCGATGCCGGACTTCGTTACGGGCTAGATATCCAGACCAATCTCCGCACTCAAAGAGTGGAATGGGAGAGGGAAGTGCAGAATCAGAACGACGGCGAGGACAATTCTAGTAATCAATCGGGACAGGACCGCGATTCCGATAGCGACGGTTCGGAAGAAAGCCATGACAGTGGTGGAGACGGAGGCGGGGATGATGGCGCAACCCTTGACATAAACTTAAAAATCAGGTAAACTACCTCTCAAGAACCAGTACAAAAGCGCTCCCTTTGGGAGCGCTTTTGCTTTGCCCTGCGAAGCCTCGCGCGAAGTATGGGTTTTGTGCGCGTAGGGCTTTCTGGTAGGGCTTTCTGTTTGTCCGTTTTTTTGTTAGATTTACATCATATGGAACTGCAGGTCGGCGTCAAAGTACTTCTGAAAAACCCGGAAGGCAAATATTTGCTGATACGCCGCTCGAGCGAGAAGTATCCCGAAGTCGGCGCTAAATGGGATATCGTTGGTGGGCGTATCGATCCGGGCTCCACACTTTTGGAAAATTTGAAAAGGGAAATCAGCGAGGAAGTCAATCTGGATTTGCAAGACGAGCCCAGGCTCATCGCGGCGCAGGACATTTTACGAGTCGCGGGCCGGCATGTTGTTCGGCTGACTTACGTCAGTTCAATCAAGGGCGAGCCGAGAATAACCGACTCGGATCATAGTGAGTGGAAGTGGTTCACTTTGCAGGAAATAAAAAATTTGAACGAAAAAGATCTGGATTCTTTTTTCAAAGAGCTTCTAGATAAAGGATTATTTGATTAGAATGTGCATTTTCTCCCCCTCTCCTTGGGAAGGGGGAGAGGAAGTGGGGGTAAGGCAATGATGGTCAAAATTCGTAACAAAAAAGAATACAAAATTTTTCGCGCCAAACTTCGGAAAAATATGCCAGCACCGGAACTGGTTCTCTGGCAGGTTCTCAGAAGGCAATCATTGGGAGTGAAATTTAGGAGGCAATTTTCGTTCAATAATTGCATATTTGATTTTTACGCGCCATCAATAAATTTGGCTATCGAAATCGACGGAGAATCGCATTTTCAAAGTCTTGCTGCTAGGCAGAAAGATAGAACGCGCAATGAGAAATTGCTAAGGCAAGGCATAAAGGTACTTAGGTTGAATAATCAGGAGATAATGAAAAATTTGGAAGGCTCCATTGCCAAAATTCTGCGCCACCTACCCCCTCATAATCTCCCCCTTCGCATGGGGGAGAAAGAGAAGACATATGGCTGACGATAAGTTTACATTGGGTCATTTCGAGGGTTTTGATGATATCGACGATGTTGGCCGGGTGGCGAAATCGCCGACCCCTAGCCAGGGAGAGAGCGTGGCCGACACCGAGCGGTTGCGCAACTCCGTCATCATCCACCCCGTGGATGGCGGCGAGCAGCGAGCGCGTTTTACAGACGGACAGGGCAAACCGCTTCTCGAGATTCCTCTCGACCAAATTGTCCCGAACGAATTTCAACCGCGTCGGATTTTCAACGAAGAAAAATTAAATGAACTAGCTGCCTCCATCCGGGAGCACGGCATCATCCAACCGCTCGTTGTTACGAAACGTCCCGACGGTCGGTTTGAGATAGTCGTTGGCGAGCGGCGGTTTCGCGCTTCCAAGATCGCTGGCCTCACCGCAGTTCCCGCGTTTGTGGTTCCCAAGATGGCAAACGAGGCCAAGTTGGAGATAGCGCTCATCGAAAATATCCAGCGTGCCGATCTCAACCCGATTGAGGAGGCGAAGGCTTTCGAACGCCTGCAGAAAGAGTTCGGGCTGAAACTTTCCGAAGTCGCTCTCAAAGTCGGCAAAGACATTTCGACCGTGTCCAATCTCCAGAGGCTTCTGAATCTCCCGCTCGAAATTCAGCGCGCGCTTATTGAAGGGCTCATTTCCGAGGGGCAAGCGAGGCCGCTGCTGTCCTTGCGCGACAGGGAAGAAATGCTGCAGATGTTTGCCATCATTGTCCGGGACCAGATGAAGGTCCGCGATATTGAGAACAAAGTCCGGGAAATTCGGAACCGCAAGATCAAGGTCAAGGAGATGTTTACACCCGATCCGGTCTTGGAATCCTTGGAGAACCTGCTCCGCAATAAACTGGGGACGAGAGTGCAGGTCAACCGGGGCAGCAAAGGCGGCAGAATAACCATTGAATTTTATTCTGACGAGGAACTCAACGACATTATCCAAAAGCTTGGGTAAATCCAGCACCAAACTATCGTGCGGAACGAAGGGCTCTTGGGATTTTTATGGCCGAGACCGCAGTTGCCGAATTGATGAATCGGCTAGGGCTGTGGTGCTGGGTAACCTGTGGATATTTTGTTGATTTAGCTTGACATTAGCGTATTCTTTGATACTATAGTGGATAGGGTAAATATTGGCTTAAATGAAGCCGGTTTGGGCTTTCGTAAGGGCCAAAGAAGCTTAAAAACATGAGTTACGCCAAGGTGGGTATAAACACCGAAGTAGGAAGCAAAAATCTGATGCAAATGAATTGCGTCGGTTTTAGCGCCGTCCTCGGCCTTATCACCCGAGCCAAAGCGGAACTTATGGTTTGAGAGCAGTTACCAAGAAAAACCCGCAGCAAAAACCTAAGTTCCGCCCCAAGCGGAATTTTGGTTAAACAAGGGGTTGATCCGGCACAGGGATAGACAAGCGAAAAATCGTTTTTCTCTCGCTGTAACGGAATGCAACTTAAAATTCAAGGGAGGAACAATAGCGCAAAGCTAGTGTAGAATTCAATTCGTCTGGGGGACTGGTATGTCAGAGGAAGAAAAGACGAGCGTCGGTCAGCTTAGATGTCCGTGTGGAGATACGCACCCAACAGGGGATCCGTGTCCTACGAAGGTCCAGCGCGAGGCAATTAAGTATGCCTCCAATGATCACCTGCCACGGAACAGCGTACAAAACAATTTGTTTCTGAGGAGGACCTAAGACAAAAATGGATCTGCCTCAGCTTCGAAACTTTCAGCCTCATTCGCGCAATTGGCAGATGCAGCAATCCATCCGATACAGGCAACAACAGGCCCAAACTGTCATCGCGAGTTTGCGAAGACAAGTCAGCGGGCGGGTCAAGAATGTCAACAACTGGTTTTTTCGACCCACAGTGATTCCACTGCCGCCGCTTCGGTTTCGCCGGGGCATCTCGTACATCGAACGTTTACCCGGTGAGTTGATTCGTAAACACCATCTTGGAGCGACAGGGGCGCGAGTTCTTGGAGGTCTAGACAATATCCACGAACTTTTCGACAGGTATCTCTTCCTGCCGTCCCAGAAGCTCCAAACCTTGCCAAGCATCATCAACAACGGGCACGAGCTCTTCGACGACAATGGGATAGTAGTTTGTGCGATCTGCGGTCGTTTCGAGGATGACCGCGTACTCAGTCCGGGCGAAAGGAGGAGGTTTTGGGAACCGCGGTGTCCCAGGTACGATTTGGTAGTAAAGTCCAAAACCTTACAGTGAGGGGAGAAACGGAAGAATGCGGAATGACAACGAAGTGGCAAGGCTGATCATTCGGCTTCGAGGCACTTTGCCTTCCGATTGTTCGGCCCAAGTTGCCCAGTTACTTAAATGCGACGTGGTTAACACCAGGAACCGACTGTGTGTTCTCAGACGCACTATAGCCACGCAGTCTCTAGACTGCTTTCCCAAAGTCGTCAGGAGACATGCGTTTGTACTCACGGACGAAGAAGTTCGTTTCGTTTCCAGCATCGCTCCGCAGGGTTTGCCGGGAGGGATCAATAAGTTGCTGACTATCCGAGACACAGTGCTGTCCCATGCTAACATTTCATCTCGCTTGAAGGAGTATTTGGAGGGACTCAACGACGATGAAACCAGGCTTGCGTGGCTGTATATCTATCGGCAACAGTTGCGATTGGAATACAACAACGACCAGGTGCTGTATCGTTCGGCGAGGACTGTCTCCTTGGAACATGTTAGGGAGCGCCCTCGTTTCCCGAATCAACCTTCAGCCGCCGCACCCCGATTCTCACTCGACCCGCCATCCCAGCCCACTTCGGTTGTCGCCGCTGGAGGTGCCAATGGCGTTCAAGAATAGCGACCGAAAGCCGAAGCCACCCCATCGCGCCGCGAAATACTATCCGCCGTTCGTCAGGCCAACCCAGAGAACTACCGCATCACCCGCAAATCGTCTGCCTCATCAGCCATCGCTCAGCATGTGGCTGTCAGTTCCCGAGGCCCCGCCATCTCCAACCAGACCATCCACTCAAACCTAGCTTTACGCTTAAGTTGTACCAGATTTTTTCGAGAGCCGGTTTCGCGACCCACACGAGCCGGCTCTCTTTCTTTTTGTTTGGAATTTTTAGAAATGATAGAATTAATGAACTTTCAGACCGGGCTGTAGTATACCGGTAGTACGCATGCATGGGGTGCATGTAGACCGGGTTCGATTCCCGGCAGCCCGAATTAGGAAACGTAGTAGTCGCCTGCCCGGCGACCCGCCGAAGAGGCGGGTACGCATGCATGGGGTGCATGTAGCGGGAGTTCGATTCTCCCCACCCCGCTTTTTCTTCCCGCGCCGCCCGAGCGGTCTCAAAACGGCTTAGCGCTAAGTTCAGCATCTGCGACCAATTAAACTACTGTCCGAAAAGACTGGAATTACTTTTTTGAGTGTTAAATGGCTATGGACTATATCAAGTCTCAAGCTAAAAATATTCGCAAAATATCCTCTGGACATAGGAAATGGTATCAAGCCAAGAACATTTGGGGTGAGCGGTATATGAAAGAGAAAAAGGATGTCCTGACTCAAGAGCGTGATGATCGGGAAACCAACATCATCCTTAAATATCTTCCGAGGAATTGCAAGAGAATACTTGATGCTCCCTGCGGCTATGGAAGAATTGCAAGCAATTTAGCTGCTTACGGGTACGATGTGACGGGGATTGATATCAGCAATTATTTTGTCACCATCGCGAGAGAACGTGCTGCGCAAAAAGCTTTAAAAATTTCGTACATTACTGGTGACATTCTCAGGAAGAGAGCGCCAGGCAAGTTTGACGCAGTTTTAAACATTTTCACATCTCTCGGCTATTTTGAGAGCGATGAAAAGAATGAATTGTTTATTAAAAAACTCTGTCAATATGTCAAACCAGGAGGGAGGCTGATCATTGAAATTATTAACCCTTTAGCCCTTTTGGCAAATTACAAACATAAAGAAATAAAAACATTAAGAGATGGAACCAAACTTCGTTTCGAACGATTTTTTGATTTTAGAACCTCGACCAGTATCACAAGAATACGTGAGGTTAGGCGGAATGGTAGGCTTAACAATTTGGTACATATAATTAAACTATATTATCCGCATGAATTAATAAGCATCTGCGAGGAATTTGGTTGCGGTTTACTGACAATGCTTGATGGAAATGGCGAGGAAAAGGATATTAAAAACTCTTTACGCATATGGCTAGTATTCCAGAAGGACTAGTAGAGAGAGTGCGGGCCGTTATTATTGACTCGGGTAAAATACTTCTCGTCAATCGTGTCAAAGAAGATGAGTCATATTGGGTAATACCAGGTGGAAAGGTGGAGCCAAACGAGAGTCATGAGAAAGCTGTCAGAAGAGAATGCGCGGAGGAATTGGGTGTTGAAGTACGAATGAGTAAGTTGCTTCTGCAAAGAATTTCGGATAAGCCGGGGACAGAGGGACAACAAGAATTTTTCTATTTATGCGACATTATTGGCGGCAGGGTCGGTTCGGGACAGGGGCCAGAATTTGAGCCAGGTACAAAATACGAAGGTCAGTACAGGATAAGTTGGGTGGATTTAAAAGAACTCCGAAATATAAATCTGAAACCACAAGAGGTAATAGATAAGATCGCTAAAGAATATCTAAATAAATAATTTCATGCCTAAGACACAAATACTCTTGGACAAAATAAACCGTTCCATAGTGGACGATGCCGATATTAAAAGGGTTGTCAGCGTTCTACGAGGCGGTTTTCTTTCCAAGCCTGATGGTGGACCATGTGTTGTTGAACTTCAAGAATTGTTGGGAAAACTGCATGGCAAAAAATATGTTTTTGCGGTCAATTCGGGTACATCAGCTCTGCATTGTGCAATTGTCGCCTTAGCCTTACAAAGGGACGATGAAATTATTGTGCCCGCTCTAGCGAACATCGCAGATTGTTCAGTTGTAGTGCAAGAAGGCGGAAAACCCGTTTTTGTAGACATTAACCCGGAAGATTTTAACATCGACCCGACCAAGATTGAAGAAAAGATCACTTCAAAAACAAAAGCCATTATAGTCGTTCACATGTATGGTCAGCCCGCAAAGATGGACGAAATAAGACGCGTTGCCGATAAACACAAATTGATTTTAATTGAGGACTGCGCACAAGCTGCTGGTGCAAAATACAAGGGAAAGTATGTGGGATCTTTTGGGGACATAAGTTGTTTTAGTTTATACCAAACGAAGCATATTATCTGTGGGGAGGGCGGGGTGGTAATTACGAATAATGAAGAGTACGCAAAAATTATTACTTCCGTAGCAAACAATGGAATTATAAAACATGATTTAGATGCGTATGACTATGATCGCATTGGATTTAACTACCAATTGTCCGATATACAGGCGGCTCTTGCAATAGGACAATTACAAAAGCTAGACAAAAATAATGAAAAAAGGAGGGCGAATGTTGAATTATTTAAAATATTGCTAAAAGATACTGATATTCAATTTCAGCATTCCAACAGTACCACGGAACATTCTTACTTTTACTTGACTGGTTTGTTGCCGAAAAATTTATCTAGACAGAGAGATAGATTTTTAGACCTCGTAAAAAGTTTTGGAGCACCGATAAAGAAGCTTTATCCACTTGCTTTAACCGAGCTCACTTTGTTTCAAGATAAAATAGATCGGGATTGTCCGATCGCCCAAGATATTACCAAAAGAATTTTCAACGTATATGTCAATCCGGGATTGAACTATGAGGATATAGAGTTTATGGTGAAAGCAGTCAAAAAGGCATATGAAACCATCAACACGAATAGTAATAACCGGTAGCCAAGGTTCACTGGGAAAAATTCTACAAAATGGGTTGCGAGATACATTTAATCTACTTTGTATAGATAAAGTTTTTGGCAACGACAAAACTGTTATTTTAGATATTGATGCCGATTACAAAAAATTCAAAAGTCTTCTGAAAAAAGAGGATATTATTATTCACTTAGCCTGGGACACGCTTGAAGATTATCCGAATGAAAATATTGTTCCACGAAACAAGATCATGGCGGAAAATGTTTATCGCTCCGCGGTGGAGAAAAAAATTGCACGCGTTATTATCGCAAGTTCTGTTCATGCCAACGATTACTCAAAAGTTCCGATTGGTGAATATATCAATCCTCAGTCAGAGAATTACCCCGACACACCTTATGGGGCAACAAAAATTTATATTGAGCATTTAGGGCGCTACTTTTCCAGAAAGTATGGTTTGGAAGTAATTTGTATTCGCCTCGGTGGAGTAAATAAAGCAAACGAGGTCAGGTTTAATGAAGACCCCTTATACGATAAGGTGTTATTGTATAAGGAAGATTTTTTAAATCTGATACGGATGTGTATTGAAGTCAAAAAAGTACCGAATGACTTCGCTGTTTTTTACGCTGTTTCCAATGTAAAGGGGCGCGTTCATGCTCGGAATAACTTCTTAAACTGGCAACCCGATTTCCCAAAAGAATGACGAATATTGATACAATCGTGATTGCTGTTGGGGGTCAAGGCAGACGTATTGCTAGCGATTTACGAAAAAGAGGCATAACAACTCCCAAAATTTTTTTAAAATTCAACGGCAAGCCAATTTTGAGCCATCTGATTGACATATCGCTTGCTTTGAATTTTCAAAGGATTTTTTTGTTATCCAGTTATTATGAGCGCGAACTACATTCTTACTTGGAAGAAAATTATCCAAACAGTGAGAAGATCATGCCTGTTTACGGAGGCAGGGCAGGCAGAAAATGGGGAGTACCGTGGTTATTGTACTCTATCAGGCAAAAACTCCAGAAGCCGTTTATATATTCGGACGGTAATATTTTATATAACCAAGATATTCTCAAGAAAATGAAAGGTGTCGGAGTTTTAAGACCTACACTTGCCAACATTGTTTTGAGCGTCAAAGATTTGGCACCTACGCACTCGCGTGCAATCTTGCATGGGGGAAGCATTCAGGAAATAAATGCGCGGTTACCGCAGAACAAAAAAATAAGCGGCCGCCACAAGCGCCAACAGTATTGTAGTCTTGGATTGATGGCGCTGAGTGGATCTATTTTTTCGTCTATTCCTCGTTTCGACCAGAAAAAAGATTTAGATTTTATTGTCGGTGATATTTTCAAATTTCAAAAAGATTCGATCAGGGGCACGATATACCATGGAAATTGGCTTGCCGTTCATGCCATACAAGACATTGACAAATCGGGAATAAAAAGTTAAGGTAGCGCAAGTAGTTCTTTCACAAACCAAAAACCCATTTTGCGAGGAGGCAAGTCATGATAGTGATGAATGAATGCTTCCTGGCAAACGCGGGAAGCAAGTACGGCATCGATATGAGCCTGCCGTTGCGGTGGCAAAAAAGAGCTCTGTTGAAGGCGCTTGGTTTTCCCGGCAATTCCAAATTGAAGGGGTGCCAGTCTTGTGAGACCAACAAGGTTGCGCAACTCTTCAAAGAATACGGGGCGCAGGGATACCCCTTTCTTATCATCGTGTCAGATAAGCCGATGCTGACTTTGGTGCCGCCGCTCTTTGTAGTGAACGACGTAAACCGTGTGCAGTGGCGTGACAACCTGGGCACGAAGCGAGTTATTACTGTAAGTGAGGCGCTGTCGATTATCAAAGGGTATCCTCAAACCACTTGGGTGGAGTTCTCTCCTAATCCTTGGGGAGAGAGTACGATCGCAGGACGACTGATCTATGTCGACTTGGACAATCAAGTCCTGGAAATACAGCAGGGCACTGTTCCGGCGAAGCTCATCAGCAATCGGCAGTTGCCGACATACGTTGGCGAGTTGAGTTTCTTGGACGTGGAGAGGCATAACTATCTTGAGGATAGTTGCCGCCTCCGTGATGTGGGATACACCAGCATTTGCCCTTTTAGCGTGGTCCGGAGTATATGTCGGGAAATGCCCGCAATAGCCAGCTTTGAGCAATTGCGCCTCATCTCGCGACTCCCGACCCTGGAGTTCGCATTCACTGGAATCGGCCTGCTGATGGCGATTGACATTGACTGGCCCGCACAATACATCGAAAAGAAAGAAGGTAGATAAATAATGAGCCACTTCGAGGTCTCGATGCTAGTTGTGAAGCCGGATGGTGTGAAGAAGGGTTTGGTTGATCAGATACGACAGATCATCTCCCGGAGCGGACTGGTTATTAAACAGGAAGTGCGCAAAACTCTCAAACCCGGAACGGTGGAAATGCTGTATTGGAAAATTAGTGACGTCCGCCTCCGAGATTATTTTCCCGAACTGGTGGATTTCATGTCATCAGCTCCAGTCCACATTTTTGTTGTGGAAGGATTTGATGCAGTTAGAAAAGTGCGCCAGATTATTGGGAAAAGAGCCCCGGCCTCAGGAATTCGTGCCAAATGGGCAGAGAGTATTATCAGTAATGTCGCGCATGGCCCTCACAGCATCGCGCTGGTAGAACGGGAACTCAGTCTCCTGATTGACGAGCCGCCGGCTAAAAAGACCTTCATGATAGGAGGCATGAGCGAATCGGGAAAAAGCACCTTTGGTCGATACTTGGAGGAGCAGTTCGGTATTAAAAGACTGAAGATCACTTTTTTCTTGAAACGTGTAATGGAACGAGAGGGTGTAACCGAGGACTTTGCCGAGTGGAATGCTCGAAATGTCAAGGAACGACCAAGGTGGGTTTACGGTGTCTTTGCAGACGAGTTTATTCAATGGACCAGCGAGCAAGGAATTGCGTTTTGTTGTCTCGAGAGCCTTTATGGTCCGGACTTGGGTATTTACATGCGGGAACGACTTGGTCAGAATAGGGTGGTTATTGTCTACGTGGACATGGACGAAAGTGTCCGTCTTCACCGACAGATGCTTCGCCAGAATCTCACATCTTTGCAGGAGGCGAGTCTACTAATGTTGCCACGCGATCAGATGAAAAAAGAGTGGCGGGTTCCCGGGATTGCCGAAGTTGCCGATGTAATTATCGACAACTCCGGTTCCAAAGAAAACTTGACGAAAATCGCAGATGCGATGGTTGCCAAGTATTGCCCGGAGCTGTTCATTAAGTGGTAAGTAAGTTGTTTTTTCACAGGGGGTCTCTTGCGGGATCCCCTTTTTCATTCATATTCTGGGTATGTTCAACGAAAAATTATTTTGGAATAAATATTGGCAGTCTAGGATTGGTTACTTCAAACGTTCAGGTATCCTTTTTGAGAACCGTTTTCGATGGGGCTATTACTGCAATAAAGCATTGTTTCGGCATTACAAAAATATACTAGGAGAGATTAAGAATAAAGATATTTTGGAGTGGGGCGCGGGCAGCGGGTATGTCAGTTGCCTCGCGGCGCTTGAGGGTGCTTCTGTAACATCAATAGATTATGCAAGCAAGGCGGTCGAGTATATGAATACTGTGTCCAAGGTTTTGCGAGTCAAATCTGGGATTAAAATCATGAAAGGTGATTTGCAGGACATACCGGGTGAGAACTATTTTGATACCATATGGAACTGTGGGGTGCTTGAACATTACTCGGACGAGGAAATCATCAGGAAACTTAAAATGATGATCAGATTAACTAAATCCAACGGTATTATTATCTGCACCTTGCCAAATTTAAAATCGCCAGAGGGTTTGTATCGAATGCTCAAAAATTTTCTGATGAGATCAGAGCGACGATCTGAGCGCGTACTTGGGTTTCAGCACTGGACGTCGCTATTTCAGCAGGCTGGCTTTAAGCAAATCAAAATAGTACCCGTAGATTTATACGCACCTTCATTTATTCCTGGAAAGTTAGCATATCTAATTTCTCAAATCTTTCCCCTAGCAAAGAAATATCCAGGCCTAGCCTGGCTATTTAGCATAGTAGGTTCTGTAGGGAAATAAAGGAGTGTTTGATATTGCAATTTCAAATCTAGGATGGAGTGAGAGGGAGGACCAGAAGATTTTCGAGCTAATGGGTAACCTAGGAATTTACAATCTCGAAATCAGTCCTTTTAGGGATGTGGCCGATATTTCAGAAATTAGCGAGGGATTTGATCAAAAGATGTCTAGATTGTTAAATCAATATAAAATTCGTGTCGGTGCACTTCAATCGCTCATGTTTAGGTATCAAAAGGCTTCACTTTTTAAAGATGTAGCGACCCGCGAAGGAATATTTAAGCATTTAGTCAATGTTTTAGACTTCTCAAATAAAGTGGGTTCCACAGTTGTGGTGTTCGGATCTCCAAAAAATAAAATCAAAGGTAAACTGTCGCACGGGGAAGCATTAGATATCGCAAAAAACTTTTTTAGGAAATTGGCTGATCAAGCTCAAAGGCGCAATATCACTTTTTGTATTGAGCCGACCCCGGCTGTTTACGGAGCTGACTTTATTTGCGATACAAAAGAAGCAATAGACTTCGTAAAGGCAGTGAACCACAAATCGCTCAAAATCAATTTAGATATAGGTTCATCAATTTTAAACAATGAAAAAATTGAGGAAATAATCCCCGGCAACATCGAATATATTGGTCATGTTCATGTTAGCGAGCCATATTTAAAAGCAATTGATTGTAATCATCCTTTCCATAAAAATATTGCCCAAGCGTTAAATAATAGTAATTATAAAGGAGTTGTTTCTATTGAGATGTTGCCCGCTGGAAAATCTGACGCAAAAAATATCTCCAAAATACTTTCCTTTGTGAAGAATGTCTATCAGTTGAACTATGAAAAAAAATTATAAAGTAGTACAAAAAGTAGATTGCATAATTGTTGGTGCCGGGATCTTCGGCTTGTATGCCGCTTCGCTTTTAGTTAAAAAAGGTCAAACAGTTGCGATAGTAGATAAGAGCACTAGGCCGTTTTCACGCGCCAGTGCTACTAATCAGGCAAGAGTGCATAACGGCTATCACTACCCGCGTAGCTACGATACGGCAGAAGAAGTGGCGCATTACTACAGTAGGTTTATCAGAGATTTTAACTTTGCGATCAATAACTCATTTGAGCAAATATATGCTATCGCAAGTAGCGGTTCTAAAACATCTGCTAAGGATTTCGTCAACTTCTGCGAGAGAGTAAATATACCGTTAAAGAAGATTAACGCCGATCGGTACTTTAAAAGAGGCTCTGTAGAAGACGCTTTTAGGGTTCAGGAGTGCAGTTTTGATTTCACTAAAATTCGCGACTTTCTTGTGGATAAAGTTAAGAATTCAGCTCGTTGCTACTATGGCGTCGACATTAAATCCGTTGAAAAAAGAAATCCGTCATATGTAGTCGCTCTTGATAACGGTATTTGTCTGTCGGCCCCTCTTGTTATTAACGCCTCATACGCTGGTATTAATGAGGTTATCGATAAATTTGATCAGCAGCCTTTTGACTTGAAATATGAGTTATGTGAGATGGTTCTTTGTGAAGTTCCAAAAGAATTTAGAAATTTAGGAATTACTGTTATGGACGGCGACTTCTTTTCTGTTGTACCTTTCGGCAGTTCTGATTTTCACGTATTAACTTCCGTTGGACACACGCCTCATAATGTATCCGACGGTAAAATCCCAAATTTTAGAGACGAAGCCGACCAGTCGGTTTGTAAGATACATTGGGTCAGCGGATGTATTGTTTGTTCACAAAATCTAAAGTCAGCGTGGAGTAAAATGTACGAATTGAGCCGAGCTTTTTTAAAGCCCAACTTCAGAATTGATTACAAGGATTCTAAGTTTGAGATAAAGGCAATATTAAGAGCGTCGGAAAATGATGATTCCAGACCTACGATTATGAAACAACATACGACCAACCCAACACTTGTTAGTATCTTATCTGGAAAGATAAGTACAATTTATGATCTGGAAAAAATTTGTGGGCAACTCGATCGTTTGGAAGCCTCATCTGTTAAGGCATCTTATGTCAGCCTTGATTAACCTCCTGATCTTTAAAATATATCGCTAAACTGCTAAAATAGGGGGCGAAGGCGGGGATCCTCCCTGGAGGACAATTCTTTACCCCGTTAAATCACGAAGTCATTTAAGCGGGGCCGGCAGCCCGATAAGCTAATTAAATAGAGAATC
>Ga0209541_10002363_pt1 | contig 35863 bp, 52 predicted proteins | sample RifCSPlowO2_01_FD_184027 | JGI IMG/M metagenome (GOLD analysis project Ga0209541, IMG submission 184027) | Groundwater microbial communities from Rifle, Colorado - Rifle CSP2_plank lowO2_0.1 (SPAdes) (version 2) | ecosystem: Environmental > Aquatic > Deep subsurface > Groundwater | place...
TCGTCAAAGTCAAGATAAAGACTGTTAGAATGCCTCTTTTTTCCATGTTATAAACTTAAGAATACAATTTCTATATAAAATTTTAGCACCATTATAAAATGACAAATATTAAAAAAGTCTAAATTTGTAATATATAACGTCTTTAAATCAAAACTAACATAAATTAAGAGCTTAAATATTGCTTTATTTCATTCTTTAAGCTCTCAACAAACTTTTTTAGATCACTATCAACTCTGCTCTGTTTGGCTTCACTTACGTACTTCTCGTAAATTGCCCTCAAAAATTTCTTAGTTGGAGATTTTTTCCATTTCTCCTGATAATCCCTTTCAATCTCTGCCTCAAAAGATACCTTTAACTTTCCATCAACGACCTTTGTTTCATCAGCATAACCTTCCTTATAGTCACTTAAATCTATTTTAAGTTTTACAAAACATTTGTTATAGTCATCAACTTTTTTATCAGCAGCCCACTTTATAGTTGTATTTTTAAAATCTCCCTTGACTTTTGTATCATAAACCTTCTCATCTAAATCATAATGATGCCTAGCAAAAAAATCCTTAATAACTTGAAGAAATTCTTTAAAATCAAAAACACCTTCATAAATAAATTCAACATCTTTAACAATCTTATCTGTATGAACCATAATCTCTCCTTAGCAACTTAATTAATAATGTTTTCGGTTAATAATCAGAATCTATACAAGTTAAAGAAATTCTTAACTTCATCCATTAACTTATTTGTGTCTTTATATAATTCTATTTTAAACTGCTCTGTTTTATCTCCTACAATATATCTCTCATAAAGTTTAAACATCAAATTATCTTCATCCCATGCCTTGTTTGCATTTCTGATTAACTTAGAGCTAAACTCGATCTCGACCTCGCACTTATCCATTTTAATTTTCTTTCCGTCCTTCTCAACTTCTATTTCAGTTAAATCTATTACAAAGAACTTAATATCAATGTTCAAAGAAAAATATCCACCTTCTTCTCCCTTACTTGTACTCCAAACAACTTCTATCTGCTTGCCTGATGGCTTAATTCTCTCAGAGTATTTTTTTTCTCCTGATTCACAAGGATCAGAATATTTTTCCCTTATTAACCACTCTCTAAGTTTTCTATATAACAAATTAAAATCAAAAGTTCCCTTGTATTTTATCTTTGCACCCCTAATAATAGCATCCTCTTTTGGCATAGAACATTAATCCAAAAGCTAATTAATAAGGCTTTCTAAGAATAAAATCCAAAATTATTTTTTATAGAATCATGAATTGTATTTCCATCTTTAATCATAAAAGGAATTATATATGTTTTCTTCAAAGTAGGCTCTGTAACTTTAAGATAAAGGCCTAATAAAAATCTATCAAATTTTCTCATACCCCATCTATTTTTATAATCATATATTAATTTGCCACTAATAATTACTTTGCAATCCCCATGGTCTCTTTCTTTTACTTTATTTATGTTGTCAAAATAAAAATTAATCTCAAAAACAGCCTCAACAAAATAATCAATTTCTCTATCAAGAATAAAACTAAACTTTATTTCATTTCCATATTTTCCAGGTTTGTTAACTTGCTCTTTTTCAATTAAAGCATAACCAAGCTTGTCAGAAATCTGTTTTACTCCTTTGTAGATTTTTCCTATGTCAAAATCTTCATCAGAAACATAAATATTTTTACTAACTATAGATTTCTCAATCATTAAAGAGTTTTTAATTTAAGTAATTAATAATCCTTTCGTTTCTATCACATTCTTTGCATAAGAACCTATCACCTACAAGTTTGACTAAGGAATACATCTTGCAATTATCGCACTCGCTATCAACGTAATTACTTCTTGAACTAAACAACCTACTCTTATCTAGAATTAATTCAAATAACTGAGGCTGCACTCTTAAAATGTCATTGAGAGTAAGAAGTCCTGCAAGAATTCCATCTTTATTTATTACTGGTAATCTCCTAATGTTATACTTTGTCATGGTTTTGACTGCCTCTAATATATCAACACTTGGCTGAACAGTTACAAGAATATTGCTCATGATACTGCTAATTTTAGTTTTCTTTGGATTAAGATTATTTAGTATTATCTTCTCTACTAAATCCTTCTCAGTAACAATCCCTTTCAAGATTTTATTCTCTTGTACTAATAAGCTTCCAACCTTCGCCTTAAGCATTAACTTCACGCAATCTTCTACGCTCATTTCAGGTCCGACAACTACTGGTGTCTTGGTCATAGCATCCATTACGCTTATTCTAATTTTCATAAGCTAAAAAAGACAAAACTACTTAATAAAGAATATCATAAACTAAAACATAATAACAAAAAGATAAATATTTAAAAGCTAAACCATTGGGCAATAGTAATGGATCTTAGAGAGCTAAATATAAAATTAACAAAAGAAAGTTTAAAGAAAGAAACATCAAGAGACATTCTTATTATCCAAACAATCCATACAATAGATGAACTAATAAATATAATAAATATGCTGACAGCAAACTTAAGAGAAAGATACGGCTACTATGCACCTAGAATTTCAAAAACAGCAGATCAAGATAAATTATTAGAAGAAATTGAGGGAAAAACAAAAGAAGACATTGGAATGGATCTAACACAAAATGATCTAGATTCAATTCTAAAACTTTCAAGGGAAATAAAAAAATTAATTGAACTAAAAAATTTACAAGAAGATTATATTGAAGAACTTACAAAAGAATTATGTCCAAAATTAGCTGAAGTAGCAACACCATTAATAGCTTCTCGTCTTATTGATCATGCAGGCTCTCTTAAGCACCTTGCTGAACTGCCTTCTTCAACAGTACAAGTATTGGGGGCTGAAAAAGCATTGTTCAGGCACCTGAAAACAGGCTCAAAAGCTCCAAAATTTGGGATAATATTTACCCACACAAACATTACTAATGCAGCGCAAGAACAAAAAGGCAAAGCTGCAAGAAAATTAGCAAGTGAAATATCAAAAGTTGTAAAAATTGATTTCTTCAGGCATAGAAATTAACAAAAAGAAACAACTAACAAGTAATAACAAAACGAAAGATTTTTAAGCGGTAGTGTTTGACATTTATAAGTAACTTAAGTAAGAAAAATTATGAGCCGCAAAAACACAGCTAGACTTACTTAAGTTACTGAAAGAAATAGTATAAACTCAAGAGAAATAAGTATTGCATCACAACTATCTTTAGAGATTATAGTAGACGGTCCTGATGGAACAGGAAAAACAACCCTAAACAGTCTTATTTATGGACAACTTATAACTGAAGCAGACACTAAAATTGTTGATGAAGCAGATAATGACCCATTTGCACAAGCCAGAAGTGAATACAAAAAATCAAATTCTACAGACCCACTGGTTTTGCTAATGAGTAAATGTGCAGGAAGATTAGAGTCTATACGAAGAACAAAAAGAGAATTAGAAGAAAAAATGATTAGACTGCATGAAAGAGGTTATGGAACTACAGCAGCAGAATATTTAGCTAGTACTATTGGAAATGGATATTCTCAACCTAAAGCATGTATAAAGTTCGATGAATTTAAAGCTGTATTTGACAGAATGAAAAAAACATACCTAATACCAGACCTACATCTAATCCTAGACTGTGAACCAAATACGGCATCTGAAAGGATTGCAAGTAGATATAGAGAACAGCACGTAAGGCCTACAGATTCAGAGTCACCTTTATCTATTAGAACAGTAAGAGGTTACTTTCTGGCAATAGCAGACCTAATTCCAAATGTATATATAATAAACACAACAGAAAAGACTAAAGATGAAGTGGCAAAGGAAGCAATTGAATTAATTAAAGCCATGCCAAAATATCAACAAATTAAATCTGCACGAACTAGAGAGTAACAGTAACTCTTTTATTCTTGTATAAATTTTAAAACAACATGGAAGTACAAAAATCAAAATACGAAGGCATATACTCTATTAATTTAAAAAATAGAAGATTAATTGCAACACAAAGTATTACTCCTGGTAAAACATTTTTTAATGAAAAAACCTACAAAGAAAACAATTATGAATACAGGGAATTTAATCCTTCGCATTCAAAATTAGCATCTGCTGTTATAAAGAAAATATCTTTAATGCCAATAAAAAAAGGAGATGCAATATTATATTTAGGAGCTTCTCATGGGTATACACCATCATTTATCTCAGACATTGTAGGAAAAGGAGGCATGATATTCTGCCTTGACTTTGCACCAAGAGTAGTAAGAGACCTACTTTTTGTATGTGAAGAAAGAGAAAATATGACCCCCATACTAGCTGACGCAAACAAGCCAGAAACTTATAAAAATAGAATATCTCAAGTGAACCTAATTTATCAAGATGTAGCACAAAAAAATCAAGTAGAAATTTTAATAAAAAATCTAGAGTTCTTAAAGCCAAAGGGATACGCTTTAATAGCAATAAAAGCAAGAAGTATTGACGTAACAAAATCGCCACAAAAAATTTACAGAGAAGTAGAAGAAAAACTAAAAGAAAAACTAAAAATTATTGATCAAAAAGAACTAGATCCTTTTCAAAAAGATCACTGTTTCTTTGTTTGCCAGAAAAAGTAAAAGGAAAGGCTTATATCCAATTATAATATCTCTTAAAATATGCAGGGGGAACTAGTCAAACCTACAAAAAGAAACAAATGCGATTACTGCGATGAATTAGCAACATACAAGGTAAAAAAACAAGAAGAACCAACATTATATTTGTGCCCTGCGTGCTTTAAAGAAAATAAACTTGATAAAAAATAAATTATTTCTTATCTTGATTTCTCATTCCCATCTTCAGCAAAACTTTGGATATATTACCGCAATAAATATTCATTGATCTCATTTTCTCTAGAAAATAAACATAGTCTCTAGGCAGTTTATCAATGCAATAATCTAATTTTTCAAATATATTGCCTTTATTTGCTATAACGTCTAATGCAAGAGGTATATTTTTTGTAAAGTTTGCTCTCATAGCTGCTTTATATTGCTCAACTAAAGCATTATAAGCATCAATCACTGTCTTGTCAACTTTAGATTTGATATGTCTAGGAATTCTCTTCAATTGATCTCCTATTTTCTCTACAAATAAAGTTAGCTCCCAATAATAAAAAATTTCATCTACATTTAATTTTAATTTTGCACCGTCAACAGGATCTAAACCTCTCTTAAGAACCTTAAAAACTAAATTAGCCAATCTATTTACATCTGTTTCTTTTTGTTCTAAAGCTTCTAAACAACTGTCAATATTTCCTGAAAGGGCATTATTAACATCTTCTATCATAGATAAAATTATTCTGTCAATTCTTCTAAGAATATCATAAGGAGCAACATCACTTACATTCAATAAGTCTTTCAATACAACTTTTGTAGAACTTTGCTGCACAACTTCCAAAGCTGCCAAGCTCTCAACAACTTTTCTTATTTCAGGCATATGCTTATGCAGATCTTTCCCTAAAATATTAATCAAATTAAAATTACTTATATAAGCATAAATCAGTTCTGCCTTAAATCTTTGCTTGTCTTCAGTGTATTCAATAGAAATTTCTGTATCCTCTTTGCTATTTATGTTATTTGTATTAAATGGTCTAACTTTAATTGCATCATTCTCTACGTCTAACATTAGCCCGTCTCCCTTCTTCAAACCATGCTTATTAATCCAATCTTTAGGCAAACTAACAACAAAAGAACTGTCTCCAAACCCTATAAGTTTTCTATATCCCATGATACTAAATATATATTATATATCTTTTATATTAAAAATATAGGTTAGTCTTATATATAAACCTAACTCCTTATGAAATATAATAAAGTGAGGGAGGGGTAGAATAAAATTGATGGTTTTTGCATTACTAGGAGTACATCAAAATAAAATTGAAAACGTACTCAGCAAAATAAAAAGCCTTGGCAACAAATATGTAAATAAAGTTCACCTAGTTTATGGAGAATATGATATAATAGCAGAAATTAAAGCTCACAATCCTGAGACATCAACAAATATTCTAAAAACTTTAAGAGAAACTGATGGAGTAAACACTCTTAAAACATACGTTGTCTCAGACCAGCTAACAGATGAAGGTTTAAGCACGTTACTGCCTCCGGAACAACAATGGTAGTTTTCTGACTTTTTCATCTGTTAGTTTTTATAATTATTAAATGATTGAACTTTTTTCCCAAATTGAATTAAAATAATTAACATAAGCATTAGATAAATCTTTATTTCTTATTCTTAAAACAATCCTTCCATTTTTTATTTTATTATCCTTAATTACAACTTGAGATTCCTCATCATCCTTTATTAACAAAGAAAATCCCAATAATGGATAATATTTTACTTTTATATCAGATTTTTTCAACTCCTTGATTAGCTCTCTATCAAAATCAGGATTTGTAACAATAAATTTACACACAACGTTTCTCTTTATAGCAGATCTTAAAGAATGAATAATATCAAGTATTGATTGAGTAGCACCACTTCCAATTAAAAAGAAACTAGTTTTAGCTTCTTTCATTAATATATTTCCTAATTTATAGGACTGCTCTCTTCCAGTATATAGTTCAAGAACCTCTTCATATTTCTTAATTAAGCCAGTCTTTTTAATTAACTTTAATTCTTTAACTGTATAGTTCTCTAAATTTGACAATTCATCTTTTTTATTTTTTATATAAGAAGATACTGCTATTTCAGGATCAACAGCCTGAAAGGCAAGAGGTTCATTCTGTATGATTTGAATAAATCCTTTTTGTTTTAAAGAATCCAAATTTCTATAAACTGATGTCGTAGGAACTCCTGATTTTTCACCTACATCTTTTCCAAGAAGATTTTCATATTTAATTAATGCCAAGTAGCATTTAGACTCATATTTGCTTAATCCTAACTTTTGTAAATTTTCTATTTCCATTAGTAGTATACAGCTAATAATAGTATTTAAATGCTACTATTTTACTACTTAGTAATACATATAAAATGAACCAAGAAATAGTATATGCAGATAGAACAGCACTAATAGTTATAGATATGCAATATGAATTTGTACACCAAAATGGAGCAATATATGTTAAACAAGCAGAAGAACAAATTCCATTAATTTCAGATTTAATAAATTACTGTAGAACAAAAGGAATTTTTATTATATATACCAAAGTTATATGGAATGATGATAGCGAAGTTCCTAAATCTTTACTTAAAGGAATGCCTTTTAAATTTGAAGCTAACAAAAAAATATTAAGAAGATATTTAGATAGCAAACCAAATCTCATGGTAGAAATTCATGAGGAACTTAAACCTAAAGATTTAGATTACTTAGTTGGAAAAAAATACTTTGATGCATTTTATAATACTAATTTAGATGCAACACTTGATAAAATTAGTAAAAAGAATGGTAAGACCATAGAAAATTTGATATTTACTGGAACAACAATAAATAATTGTGTTTATTCTACAATGTTGGGAGCCTCCCATAGGAATTATAAAACAATTGCAATAAAAGATTGTATTTCTGGATTTCCAGGGGAAGATTTAGATTTTTGGTTTAATAGGCAAATGCCTAATTTTCTAGGAACTGTTGTCTTAACAGCTGAAGAACTAAAAACAAAAATAAAATGAATTACATAAAAACCGGAAATAAATGGGATTTAATAGTTGCCAGAAGGAACTGCATACTTAGAATAAATTTAATACTCCATGGTGGATCATTAACACTTAAAGATGAAATTGATTTCAAAGATAACCAAGTTTTAACTTTAAATTATGATAAACAAATTGGTGTTTATAATAGCGAAGAGCATCTAAAAAAAATGGGTTTATCTATTGTAAAAGCGATAGAAGAAAATCCAAATTTTATTAAAAATAATATTAAAAAATGTGAAGAAGTATGTAAAAATCTAGTTAAAATTTCTGAAAAAAGTTCTCAAGATGAAAATTTGGTTATTGCTTTCAAAAACTATATGGAATCATATCATAAATTTTCAACTTTTATGTTTTTTCCAATAGGAATAGAGAAAATTATAACTAATAAAGTAAAAGAACATCTAAAAAAATTTCTAAAGGAAGAAGAATTTCAAGAAGTATTTAATAAAATTACAACTCCGCCTAGGATTTTAGATTCTATAAGGGAACAAGTTGATTTAATGAAAATAGCATTAAAAATAGAAGAAAATCCAGCTATAGAAGTAGAACTTATTAAAAAACATATAGAATATTATGGCTATTTATATGTTTACAATCAAGATGAAAATCTTCCAAGTTTAGAATCTTATAAAGAACGTTTGCATTACTTAGTAAACAATAACAATAAAGTTAGAGCTATTGAAGAAGAATATAATAAAACAAATAAAGAATTTAATGAAATAATAAAAAAATTAAATATCTCAGGCCATATTCTTGATTTAATTAAAATATTACGTGAATATGTTTATTTAAGATCTTATCGTTTAGAAATGTTAAATAAATCAAATTTTTTGATTCAGCCGTTATTAATAAAAATAAGTAAAAAATTCAATCTAAATTTACAAGAAGTATGTGCTTTAACTGCTGAAGATATTATAAATCTACTTGAAATTGAAAAAAGAATAAATGGTTATATTTATCTACAGCAAGGAAATAATTATAAAATATTTACCGATAATCTAGAAGAAATAAAAGAAGAAGAATTTGGCAAAGAAGAAGATTACATAGAAGTTAACAAAATTGAAGGATTAACATCTTGTAAAGGAAAAGTAATTGGTAAAGTTAGAGTAATTCTCAAAAAAGAGGAAATATCTATGTTGCAAAAAGGAGAAATTTTAGTTACTTCAATGACAACGCCAGAATATATTGTAGCTATGGAAAAATCAGCAGCAATAATAACTGATGAAGGTGGAGTTCTTTGCCATGCAGCTATAGTTAGTCGAGAAATGAATATTCCATGTGTAATTGGCACAAAAATAGCAACTAAAGTTCTAAAAACTGGAGATTTAATAGAAGTAGATGCAAATAATGGTTTAATAAAAATTTTATAATTATTTATTAGCAATAATTTCTATAACATCTCTATGTTTTAACAAATATTCCTTGCCGACTGTTAATCTCTTTTTCACATCTATGGCTCTAATAAAATTCTTACCAAAATCAGTATGTAATTTAAAAGCAAAATCCAAAGCAGTGCTACCGTTTTTCATCAAAAAACAATCAGGCAGTACTCTACCCTGGCTGTCAACCAAATTATTCAATCCGCCAGGAAATACTGCAATATAATTTAACAATTCAAAAACAGCAATATTCAAAACATCTTGAACTCCAGTACTTCCAAACTTATCTAGAACACTTTTCTGAATGTGTTCTAAAGCCAATCTTTGCTTTTCACTTAAATCCCCAACAATATCAAATTTTCCATCACCAGGAACATATTTTATTAAATTTAATTTTGCAGCTTCTCTCAAAGCTAATTCAAAATCAGCACTGCATGGAATTATTCTGTAATCTAGAAAGTTTTTTTTCATATTTTCTATATTTCTATCTGAACCAGGAACATCTATTTTATTAGCAGCAATTATAATTGGTTTGGTTTTCTTCCTTATTGCAGTAGCAAAATTCAATAAATTACCATTGCTCCAATTCTTAATATCAGAACTAAAACCTTGTAAAATTTCCTCAGCAATTTCTTCTGTAACTCCCAAACCACTAAGCTGCCTGGCAATTGCTTTATGCAGTTCTAATTTTTCAACTAATTGCTGCCTAACAAATTTATTCCATCCTTTTCTTATTAATTCAACTATCCACATATCTAACTCATTTTCCAAAAATTTAATATCATTACAGGGATCATAGCTTAATGTAGGAACATTTTCTCCTTTCTCATTTGTACCTCCACTAGCATCCACAATATGAACCAAAACATCAGCCTGTCTCAAATCATCCAAAAATTGATTACCCAAACCCTTACCTTCATGAGCGCCAGGAACTAAACCTGCGACATCAAGTAGCTCTACAGGAACAAATCTATTATGATTAATACAAAAACCCATCCTTGGATTGCACTGCTTACTAAAATCTTTATCAACGCATTCAACTCTAACAAAACCCACAGCCCTATTTGGCTTTATTGTTGTAAAAGGATAAGAAGCTATTGCTACATCAGCTAATGTACAAGCTTTAAAAAATGTTGATTTACCTGTACTAGGTTTACCAACTATTCCTATTAACATAAAAACCTCGTAGTTATAGATTATAAAAAGGTTATTATTCAAATGACTTTGTGTAAGAAGTAGCCAAAATTAACTACTTTATACACAGATTAAAGACTTTTTACACAACTTACTTTATAATTTGAAGAATAGCCAATATTACCATCAAAAAACTAAGGATAAGCATAATATAAGATAAACGAGTACTAGACTTATTAAAAGCGTCTATGGATTTCTTTAGTCGCATTGTAATTTCTGCTTGAATAATAGGATTAGAACTAGGTTTAACTCCTTTATCCATACTTGAAACAAGTCTATCATCTGGAAAGTTTTCGTAGTAATCGTTCATTTTCCCAATTTTAATTTTAATTCATTGTATCTATTCATCTTATGTGGCGGTAATTTCATACCATGTTCTATGTCGTATTTTAAAGAATTAAACTCTGTTTCTTCTGAAGTGGAGTAAGACTTCGCTTCATTTAAGCGAGAAGACATTAGTTGTTTTACTAATCTATCATTTTTCTTTGGAACTGCCATATGATTTTACATTTTAATTGTAATTTAAACTTTACTTTTAGCATTTTTTACAAAAATGGGGGATATTTTACAAAAATTTTTGGTAAAGGCTTTTGAATCTTGAAATTATAATTATTTTTATGTTAGTTGAAGAAAAAATAATAAGCTCATTAGAAGAAGTTTTATTAGAAAACAATTTTGATTATAATAAAACTATTAATGATTTTGTTAATGTTTTAAATAAATTTATTGTAAATGAACCGAGTCTATGGCATATAAATAATAAAAATAAACTCAAGATTAATAGAATTATAATTGTAAATCATTAGGTTGTTAATTCTCCAAATTTTTCTTTTAAATCATTAAAGTCTTTTGCAGAAGCCCATTTCTTCTCAAATCTTTTACTTTGACTTTTATTTCATTTATTGTTCTTTTATCTTTTGAAACTGGCAAATAAAGTTCTTGCCATCTATCCCCTATGTTTGGTAGAGTTGTATCAATCATTATTTTGTTGTAGAGCTGTCTTTGTGTCAATCTATGTGAGAAAAGATAGAGTAGATAATAGGCATCTATTCCGTATTCGTTATCTTCTTTTATAACTCTAAATACAATACTATGATGATTAAGCAAAACTTCTGTATCAAATGGAGATACTAATGCAACGCTACCTATTCTATAACTACCTTCTTTAACAAAAACAATATCTTTTGCTTTTAAGTCAAACTTTTTACCCTTTACTTTTTTATAAACTTCCATAGGAATCATAGTATTTTCACTTTTATACATTTCCCAACCAACAATATCATCTGCTCTTATATAAGGAACATCCCCCCTACCTTTAAATTCACTTGGTGGTGCTCCATGTCCTCTAAACATTTTTATAATACCTTTATCAATAAGTTCTTTTATTTGTATGAATTTTATGTTTTGCTCTTCGGCTTCTTTCTGTAAATTTTCAATTTTCTTTTTCCAGTAATAACGAGGAACATAAAGATTATTAACTATTTCATTTGAATTAACCATGAATACATTATTATTTTTTGAGCTATTTGGAGTATCCAATTCTTTTCTTATTGTCTCCATATCATCCCATAACTCTCCAGTAAATTTATGAGTTGACTCATCATATCTATAAATAGATTTACCTCTATGGTCATGTCCCATTTGTTCAGCAACAGCCATAATTATCTTACTTTGCTGAGGTTTACCTTTTTGTAAAATAATCAAGCAAGTTTTAGCATTACAATAAGGTCTAAATGTATTATGAGGTAAATCAACAATCGCAATAAAGTTATTCTTCTTTTTCATATAATCTAAAACATATTTTGTGCTTGGAGAATGAAAATAAGTCTCTGGTAGGATAATGCCTAATTTTCCACCATCTTTAAGAAATTGCAAACATCTTTCTATAAATAATACTTGAGGTTCTGTATCTTTGGCTTTATCAGTCTTTATCCATTTACTATCTTCCATCTTCCATATATGCCCCAAATCATAATATTTGCTATCATCTTTTAAAACAGGTATTTTAGTTCCAAATGGCAGGTTTGTAATGACACAATCAAATTGTTTTGGTTTACCATCTTCTTTTACGAATAATTCTTTTGGTTTTGGTTGATAATCTTCAAATGTGTGAAGAGTGTTTTCTTGGACTATTTTACTTCTTCCATCCCCTATAATTGACATATATGCCTTTGCTATTTTAACCAAATCAATTTCCTTATCAATTCCATAAAAATATTTTTCAGCAACTTCTCTTTTTAGACTATCAAGATTAGAAGCTCCTTTGTATCTTTTATCTTCATCCATTATTCTCCATATATGCTCTAAAGAATATATCAAAAATCCACCAGAACCACAAGCAGGGTCTAATATTGTTTCTTTTGGTTGTGGATTTATTATTTTTATAGCAGTTTTAACAACTTCTCTTGGTGTGAAAAACTCCCCTTTATCTCCAACTAATTTACTTTCTGCAAAAGTTTCAAATGCCTCTCCTATAACATCTTTTTCACTTTTTAACAAAGAGAAACTTTGTAATTCTCCTACAACATAACAAATTGATTTAGCATCTAAAGTAATTTTTTCACTTACATCGAATACACCATCATCTGATAATTCTTCCCTTACTTCTTTGAAAAGTCCATCAATTCTTTTCTTTACTGCTTCAGGATTTTCTTCAGGTAATATTCTAAATTCGGGTATAGCATTTGGATTAAATTTTTCATCCATAATCTTACAAAATATTAATCTTATCATCTCACTACCTAATTTCTCTTTTCTACTAATATTTGTATTTGAATATAATGTCGTTAAAATTCTTTTAAAGATTGGTTTTAAGTTCTTTACAGGTTTTAATTTATTTTTAGAGATATGTCCAATCGTTTCTATTGTTTCTCCTTTTTTAGGTATCTGAAATATATATTCTCTTTTTATTTCACCTGTTTCAGGATTTTTATAGAGATATTCAATTTCATTCCCATTTGTCCATACTCCCCACAAACAAGAACTTGCAGTCATATAACTCATTAATTGTTTTATTCCCTCTTTTCTTGTTGGTCTTTTTGTCTCTATAATTCCTAAAATATCTTCATTTTGATTTCTCTTATTTTTATCTTTAGTTTTATAAACTACAATATCAGCCCTTTCATCTTTGTTTTTCTTAGAACTTTTTTATGATTAGAAACACTGAAAAGCTTATAAAGCTTACTATTTATTACCACTGGTTAGTAACATATATTTCTTAGTTTATTCTCATGGAATACGACATACCGCCAAACTTGCAGCAGCAATGCTATTTTTGTTGGTATTGGCACAACTCTATCCTTGCCGTATCCAAAGTCATTCTTTCCTGCTAATTTACCGTTTACTACTTTCAGTATTTTTCTGTTGAAGTCCAAATGCTCTTTTTTTATTTTGCTTATTTCTCCTATTCTTAAACCGCAGAAAGTTCCAAGAATTACTACAACCATTGTCTCTGGATCATCTATTGCATCTATTAATGTCTTTAATTGCTCTCGATTTAATACATTTGGCAATTTCCTCATTGATTTTTTAATTATCATTTTGTAAAAACTCCCATGCTGTTTTTCTAGCCAGTTCCATAAATTTTAATGACTGGACTAGATGTTTCTCTTTTTTTCTTACGTTCAGCATTTTTTCCAGTTTCCCTTCTCTCAGTCTATTCATGTCTTTTGGATACAGCATAACATCTTCTGTTTTTTGTGTTTTCAAAAACCATTTGTAAACAGTATTTGGATTATAATTATAAGTAATCATATATTCATACAAAATTTGTTCTTCTTCTGTTAAAGGTTTTTTCTTGAAACCATAATGATGTCTTGCGCAATGACAGAGCATCATCAAAAGCTCATGATCAGATTGTAGCAAAAGCAATGTTTTGAAATCCTTTCTTAGCTTTGTAACTTTTCTCAAGGTTTTTCCTAAGACCATTTCCTTATACCTTTGCCCGTATTCGTTGTCTGTATGCATTTTTACCATCTCCTATAGTTGTTTCAGAGATTCTTAAAGCAAGGTATGTCTCCTGTACACAAACAGCTAATTTTATAAAGAAAACATTTCTTTTCAGTTTATAGTTGGGCCCGTAGCTCAGCCTGGCGGAGCAATGGTCTTATATGACTGCTTATGGTACAAAAGTTTAAGAGAGCCATAGGTCGTGAGTTCAAATCTCATCGGGCCCATGCCCCGATCGTCTAGTCCGGTCAAGGATAAAGCCCTTTCGATTCAAGCTTTTAAAAAAGTTTGAAAAAAGAAAGGCTTTGACGCGAGTTCGAATCTCGCTCGGGGCATATATATTCTAATACGTGTTTCTAAGCTTAAAGACACAAACTTATGTATTGACGCCCCAACTGCGACCAAAACACCTTGTGCAATGTTCTTTTTCAGCTTTTTTCACCTAAGTTTTCCATTAATTTAATTATGCAGTTCAATATTTAAGTTCATTCTTGCCGTATCATAGTAGCAAGAACAGACTATTTCTAAGATTCGTATGAAATTTCATATGAAAAAGTTAGTGAAAAAATTATTTTTTAGCAATTTTCCATAGCAGATTAAAATATTCTTCCTGCGCTAAAGCAAAATCCTTATTTTCTATAGATACTGCAAAATAAGGTTCTATCCAGATAAAAAATACCACTTTATTATTATATATTAAAGTTGTAACTGGTGATATTAATTCTTCATCTAAGTATCTATAAGTACCTCTTCTTAGTTTTTTAAATTTCGCATGTTTCCCGACTATTGCTACTTCTTTTACTTTACTTTCTCTAAGTCTAAGAATTGTCTGTGTAGTAAAATAACTCAAAATATCCTCATATTCCTTCCTTATGCCTATCACCTTATAATTAATCTTAGCTTCAATTAATTCTATTATCAAACTTTTCAATCCATCTTTTCCCTGGAACAAATTGCATCTTATTTTATTTTTAGTTTTCTTTGCTATATTATTTAATTCTGGAATAACACTCTCTAATGAAGAATATTTTTCTTTAAAGTAAGTTAAAAGTTCTTTTGGAGTTAAAGCTATGAAATGTCTTATTTTATTTTTAAATGTAGAAGAAACAACTCCTTTGTCAATTAATCTCTCTAAAATATCATAAGTTGTTGTCCTGTCAATTCTTGTTTCTTGAGATATTTGAAGAGCTGTCAGGCTTTCATTTTTTATTAAAGAAAGATATACCTTTATCTCCTTATTTTTGAATCCCAAATCCATCATAACTTCGTGTATTTCTTTTTCCATATTTTTAACTAGCTGTTAATTCTTATAAATGTTGCGGATTTTCCACAACTAATATTAAAATATATTATAGTTCATCTAACTAAATTATGATAAATACATTATTTTACAAAATGTATAATTTTTTGTTTGATGGAAAGAAAATAAGGATAGAAGTAAAATGACAGATGAAAAACAATTTACAGAGGATGTGCTTGAGGGAATAATTGCTATTGCAGAAGGAGCCAGATTTTACTCAAATTGCGCATTAAATGAATTCAAAGGTTTAGAAATGTCTTCTGGAAGAACAAGATTTGAGATGTACGATCCAATTTATTATACTGCTTATTTAATGGGTACTTTAGAAGGTAGAAATCATGCCTACAATACAATTTATAGTCTTTGTTTAAAAATTGCTAAACTAAGTGATAAAGAAATGCGTGTTAGAATGGCAGAAAGAAGATTAAAATTAGTGAACGAATTACCTAAATAAATTTTTTATTTCTTAACAAAAGACCATCCAACTAATCTCCACCTTGTTCCAATTCTCCTAGAAATAGCAATTTTACTACCAACTTCAGCACAGACAGGCCTTTTTAATTTAATATGTATCTTATTCTTTTCCAAACCAACAACTATACCTGCAGTGGTCATTGCATTAACATTAAGCATTAAAGGTTCTCCTTTTTTTATAGGATCAACTTTAGTTTCTTCTTTGCTCCCAATAACATGCTCAAGTAAATTAGGTTCTAATTTTAGTTCAGTCCAGACAGGAGGCAATTTGCCAGCTAATCCAACAACGCTGCCTGCTAATTGATCAGATTTTACAATCGCAGGATCTAATTTTGTTTGTAAAGCTATAGAGCCGCCAGGTTTAACGCTTTCAACATAAGAACCTCCAGTAACTAAAGAAACAATTTCTGTAGAAATTAAAATCCATTTCTCAGTTCCCTTCTCTTGCACCAGCCTCCCAGGACCAATTTCAATTTTTTCACTAGTCTTCAAAATACCTTGCTTTAAAGCACCTCCAAGAACTCCTCCAACTAACTTAGAAATATCAGATCCAGGCTTGTTAACGTCAAAACTCCTTGCAACAAACATTAAAGGATCTTTACTTAAATCTCTTTCAGGCGTAGGTATAAACTCCTCAATTGCCTGAATTATACAATTTATATTTATATTGTGCTTTGCAGATACAGGAATTATAGGCGCACTTTCTGCTATAGTACCACTAACAAATTTTTTTATTTGATCATAATTTTTTAATGCTTCTTCCTTAGTAACTAAATCTACTTTATTCTGTATTATAACAACGTGCTTTAAACCTACTATCTCTAAAGCCATTAAATGTTCCTTAGTCTGAGGTTGTGGACACTCCTCATTTGCTGCAACTAGCAACAAAGCTCCATCCATGATAGCACTACCGCTCAACATAGTAGCCATTAAAGTCTCATGACCTGGAGCATCAACAAAACTTACAGTTCTTTGTTTCTCACACTTACTACATTTCTTTTCTCTTCCAAAACCATGTTCATCGCAATTATAAAAATCAACATCAGCGTAACCCAATTTAATAGTAATTCCTCTCTTAACTTCTTCGCTATGCGTGTCTGTCCACTTTCCTGTTAAGCCCAACAACAAACTAGTTTTGCCATGGTCTACGTCTTTGGTTTCATAAGCAAAAGCTTAGTCAAGTCCAACAAGACCAATGTTAACTAATGGTTGAAAGCTATATTCTTGTTCATTTACTTTTTCTTTCTTTGCCATCGAACTTTCAATATAAGGAACATTTTTAAATGTTTTGACTAAAATTAAAATAATGCTGATTAAATCAAAAAAAGATACATTTAATTTAGATCTCTGCAAAACACCATTTAAACAATTCCTTGGCTTGATGTTTAGGTTTCCAAAAAACGATGGTTTATTGTTTGAATTTAAAAAAGAAGAACCCGTATCTCTGCACATGCTATTTGTATTCATAAAAATAGATATAGTTTACCTTGACAAAGACAAAAAAACCATAAAAATTTTAAAAAGGGTAAAGCCATTTACTCCTTATATAAAAGCAACTAAATGCAAATATATTTTAGAATTAAAAGATTCAAAAAATTTATACATTGGAGAAAAATTAAATTTCTAAAGTTGGCTAAGTTTTTTTTCTATTTGTGCCAACTCTTCCTTTAACATATCGATTTCACTATTGCTAACAACTTCCTCAACAACCATTTGTTTTCTTTCACTAGGTTCAAAATCTCTAGATTCCTCATGACGTTCTTCTGTATGTTCTTTTACAGAAAACTTAGGCAGATTTTCTTTTTCTAGCTCTCTAAGAGTTTTTCTTATTTCTGAATGCACTGTTCTAAAACTATCAATTAATGTTAACTTAGCTTCCCTAATCTGCTTCAATTCAGCATAAGTTTTAAGCATCTTTGTAATATCTAAAGCGCAACTAAGAACAGATTTTCTCAAATATAAGGGAGAACTTATCATTATATGCAAAGGTTGCTCAGAGCCTGCAGCAAATTTTTTACTTTGAGATGCAGTCTGATACGTCTTTACATTCTTCTTTTGCATCTAAACCTCAAATAATTCTTTATCTATAGAGAATAATTTATCCTTTATATTTTGAAGGTCCTTCCTCCAGCTTTCCAGCTTTTCCTCTTCTTGTGACTTTACATCTTCAAAAGCCCTCAAAATTTCTTCAGCGTCTTCTAATTTTGCCTTTAGTGCATCTAAAGTATGTATTGCCTGTTTATAGTTGTCTATTTTAACAAATATTGCTTTGTCCTCTCCGCCATAAGTCTTTTTCTCAGTCATAGCTGAAGGAGCTGACTGTGAAAAACTTTCTGATGATTTTGAAAGTGTAGTAGAAATCATAGTTTTATTGCTAAAATCCTGTGCCCTACTGGGTATAACTAAATCCTCATCCCCGGACTTGCTTACCTCTTTTTTTATATCTGCAACCGTAGGCTCATATTTAGGAAACTCAGCAACGTCTTCATCCAAAGAAGGAAATTCAGGTAAAGTTGGAATATCTATTCTTTCCGCCTGGGACAATTGTGATGGTGCAGAAGAAAACCGCTTTTCATCTCCTTTTTTCTTTCCTAAGCCAAATAAACCCATTTATTTCACTCCTATATCTTGAATTACTAGTTATTCCCAGTTAAAAAGTTTTCTTATTATTCAAATGTAGTAAATATGAAATAACATTAAAATAAAGCAAGTTTTATAAATTTAATTGCCCAAATTTGTACTTGCTCAAAAATGAAATTATCTCAAAAATTAGTAGAAGAGGCAATAATAGAAATAGCTGGAAGAGAAGGAGTGATGGTTTATAAGGTACTTAAAGACAAGGAAAATGTCAATGAATTTCTAATAGCTGAAAAATTAAAGCTCACTATAAATCAGATAAGAAATATAATATATAAATTTGAACAATATAATTTAATTACATCCACAAGAAAAAAAGACAGGAAAAAAGGTTGGTATATATATTTCTTCACTCTTAATAAAAAACAAATAGAAGATCTCGTTTTACAACTAAAGAAGAAAAAAATAAACATATTAAAAAAACAGCTAGAAAGGGAAGGAGCTCATGATTTCTACAGTTGTCCTAATAAATGCATGCGTCTTACAATAGAAAATGCAATGGAACATCAGTTTATGTGTGCAGAATGCGGCAGTTTATTAGAGCCTGAAGACAAAGAAAAGAATATTACAAAAATTAAGAAAGGAATAAAAGAACTTGAAGAAGAATTTACTAAAATAACAGCTTGATAAAAATTAATTTGTTACTCTAAATTGCCCAGGCATATAAACATTAAAAACAGGTTTTGTAACTAAGCTACCGTCTCTAATCAAAAAAGCAGAATTTGAATCCAAAGAAGTTTCTGATAAGCTTTCTTTTTTCTTAAATAATAAAGCAGCATCTAATTTAAAAGGTATAGAAGAAAGTCTTTTGTTTATAATTACTGAATTATAAAAATCAAAACCATAACTACTGGAGTATTCCAAAGCATGGTCAATATCAAAAAAAATCTGTGGTTTCTTTAAATCAACTTCTACAATTTTATTTGTGGGTTCAATTTTAATTGTAGGATAAAATGCAAAATATGTTCCCTTTGTCAATACCTTTTGAAAATAAAAATAAAATTTATGATCTAATATTTCTCTTACAATTGCTACACCAGATAAAGGATTAGCTCTCATTTTATTGCGAGGCTTTGTAGCAACCAGTAATGCTCTTGGCTCAAAGCCACCACTAGCATTTTCAACATTAAGAATAACTCCACCGTACAAACTAAAACCAAATTTTTTAACTCTAGAAACCACATCTTCAAGTGTTTCAGAAGGTTCACTAGCGGCTATTAACCTAACGTGGCCCAAACATGCCCCACTCCAGTCTTCTAATAAAACCATACTAATAATTAATGCTTCAAATTTATATAAATTTACTTAAAACAAAATCTATATTCCAAAAACTAAACTAAATAAAGGAATCCAAACTTTAGATCCGTCTAAAGGAGGAATAGGTAATGCGTTAAAGATAAATAACCATTTGTTTACTTCCTTTGTCAAGCTCCAGAAAATTGCAGTTCTCCTAGTCATACCTTTCTGCTTGCTTAAAAAAAACATGGCAGTAATCCATAGTAACAAATTAACAAAAGGGCCGAAGAAAGCAGTTATAATACCTTGCCAAGAAGATGCTCCAGAAATCACAACATAACCAGGAGCAAGCAAAATAAACCCGCTTCCAAATAACTTTAGCAAAACTCCAAAAAATAAACCAAAATAAGACACCTGAAAAAAAGCACTCAACCCAAGAAACATAGCAACAAACTTATGACCCATTTCATGCAGTATTATTCCTGGAGCTGCAACTAAACAAGAAAACCAAAATTCACTCCAATCAAAACCTTTGGTGTAAGAATGCAATACGTCTTTATTGCTTCCTCTCAATGGAAAAATTCCTGTAAAAATATAACCAGTAACTAAAGTTGCAATTACAATGTATAAAATCTCTAATAATGAGATAATAGCCATTTCAATTCTCAAAGCCTAAAAGTAAGAAAACTAAACCTACCAAAAAAATCATAATAGGAACGCCGCCTTTCAGCAATGATAGGAAATCAGAAAGCCACCATACTACAACAGCATAGACAGAAGCCAATATTAATATTAGGCCAACTACTATTTTCAAAAAACCCATTGCATTCATACAATAACTCGGGTAATTCATATTTATAAACTTTTTTACTATCCAAAAATATCAACAAATAATATATTAATATGATAGAATTGTCATAAAAAACCAGAAACATTTAAATATAGTTCAAATAGCCAAAACAAAATGGGTTTATACAAATACATAAAAAAAACAAATAAGAAAAAACCTAAAGAATATTCTGAACTAATTAAAAAAAGATTAATTGAATGGAGAAAAGAATCAACTCCTCTTAAAATAGAAAATCCTACTAACGTAGCTTCTGCTAGAAGATTGGGATACAAAGCAAAACATGGTTTTATTCTAATAAGAATAAGAATAGAAAGAGGACAAAAACAAAGACCAAGCATAAGGCATGGTAGAAGATCAGCTCACTTCAGACAAAGACTAGTTCTAAAAAAAAGTTACCAATGGATAGCAGAAGAAAGAGCAGCAAAGAAATATCCAAACCTAGAAGTTTTAAATTCATATAAAATAGGAAAAGATGGAGTTCATTTCTGGTACGAAGTTATTTTGGTAGACCCTAATCACCCAGAGATAAAATCTGATAAAAATATATCATGGATCAGATTAAACAAACATAAAGGAAGGGTATACCGTGGATTAACATCTGCTGGAAAGAAGTCAAGATCTCTTAGAGGTAAAGGAAAAGGATTTGAAAAATCAAGACCAAGCTTAGGAGCTCATTCTTATAGGGCAAAGTAAATTAATGGAAACATTTTACATACTTGAAGTTAAAGGAATAGAAGAAAGAGAAATTCTAGATAGACTAAAAAGAAAACCAAATACAGAAAATGGTTATATGATTGCAAATTACTGTAATGGTTCTACTCATGGTTCTTATTGTGATGGTGTATACTACAGACCAAACTTAGGAATAGTTGTAAGATTTGTTGGTGAAGGGGCACAAGACGAAAAAGTATGGAAAAAAGTGTGCATGTATTCAAAAGAAGCAATGGGAAATGCAAAACTTAGGTTAAATGGTAGAAGTGATGACGCTCTTGAAATAATAGAAAGAACTGATGAAGACAGAAAAATTGAAGACTTGATAGAAAGAGCACAAATAACAGATAGATTATAGTATATTTAATTAAATACTTTCAAAAACTGTATTATTAACACAATAGTGTTTATATTCATAAATATCCAGAGTTTAAATCTAGATGGAAAGAGAGGTAATACCACTAGAAATAATATGTGAAATTGGATATAAGAGTTCTCTATATGTTCTAACAAAAGACGGAAATGTCTATAGGCCTCATGGCTTAAATACGTACTTAGATCCTTATAAGCATAACAATAATATTCATTTTTATTGCATTAGTGAAAATAATCCGACATTGGCTGAAAAAGTACTAAAAGAAGGAAAAAAAGAATACAAAGAGCCTGCAAGTGTTGAAGTTCTAAGAAAAGCCGCACTATAATTCAATTATTTTTCTTTTCTCAAGCTCTTCAATGACTATCATAACAGGTCCAGCTATTAAAACCAAGAACATAATAACCATCATAAATAATTCAAAAAATGCCATTTTATTTAACAGCTAATTTTATATCTGAACCTTTAACAGTCTTTCTGCCAGAATGCTGAGCAATTCTAACAGCTTTTTGTCCTATTTCTTCACCATAGTCCTCAAGAACGTCTTTCATTGCTCCTTTTGCGTCCTCGCTTACTCTAGCTGCTCCGCATTTCTTTAATAATTTCTCCATTGCTGCTAAAGGCAGAATTTTTCCTTTATCCATAAATATAATCTGCAAAATATCACTTAAATAGCTTTCGGTATCACTTTTTAAAGAGTCTTCTAAAACTAATATTCTTTCTCTCCAAAAAAGACAGTATAAGCACTAAAATTACCAAACTAACAACCATAGTTATTATGGCTGATATAAAAATAAACAAAAGCAGCAAAATAATAGTTGCCACAACAGCAATTAATACTCTATTAATTAAAGAAATCCTGCTGTCTAACTTCAGAAATAGCAACAATCCTATAAATAAAATAAAATAAAAAATGATTTTCTCAAAAAAAGCCATAGAGAAATTTTATATAGACCTAGATTTAAATGTTTCTGTGTTAACAGACAGTGAAATAAATGAAATTAGAGAAATACTAGATAAAGCAAATAATCCTTTATATTTATTTGATGATGATGGAGATGGTGTATGTGCATATCTAATACTAAAAAAACATTTTAAAAAAGGTAAAGGCATTTCAATAAAAAGTGCAGGTGCGCTAGATACAAAATATTCAGTATACATCTATGAAGAAAAACCAGACTTGGTAGTAATACTAGATAAAGCAGTTGTCAAGCAGGAATTAATAGATGAAATACCATGTGAAATTTTATACATAGATCATCACCCAATACAAGAATTGAAAAAAGTAAAATATTACAATCCTCTTATCCATGATAAAAAATCTTACATCCCAACAAGTTACATGGCATATAAAATAACAAATGATAACTTATGGCTAGCTATAGTAGGATGTCTATTTGACTACAAAAGCCCTGATTTTCTAAATGAATTTAAAAAACAATACCCAGACTTATTAGACAAGACACATACAGATCCGGGTTATATATTATTCAAAACCGAGTTAGGCAGACTAATAAAATTGTTTGCATTTAACATGAAAGGCAAAAACAGTGAAGTGAAAAAATCAATAGAGCTACTTGAAAATATAGAGTCGCCATATGAAATAATAAATAAAACAAATGAAAATGCAGAATATCTTCAAAAAAGATATGAAAAGCTAAATAGGGAATATGAACTTCTACTTGATAAAGCAAAAAACTGTATAAACAACAAAGACAAAGTAATAGTATTTGAATATCCATCCAGCAAAACAAGTTTCACACAATATCTGGCAACAGAACTAAGCTATGCACACCAAAATAAAACAGTAATTGTAGCTAGAGAAAAAGAAAATGATTTTAAATTAAGCCTGAGAAATCAAAAAAAAGATATATCCAAAATACTGGCAAAGGCATTAAATGGTCTAAGTGGCTATGGTGGCGGCCATAAACACGCTTGCGGGGCTTCGATAGATAAAAAAGATTATGAAAACCTAATAGAAAGAATTCGTAAACTAACAAAATGAAGAAAACCTACATAAAAAAATCTTATTTACTAATAGTCTTAATATTACTAGTTACATTGCAAGAATCATTTGCTCTAAATGTAGTAAATGATTATAATGATTACAGTGAATTAAAACTAAACTTTCTCATAAATGGAGAATTTGAGTTAATAAAAACAAGTGAGGATCACAAAATAGCTGAAGCAATAACATATTTGACATTCTTTCCTCAGATAGACAATATGCAAAAAATAGAATCTATAGATTTTAATTCTAAACCAAGTGCAAAAATAACAAAAGAAAGCGAAGAAATAATTTACCAATGGGACAATCCAGAAGAAGGAAAATTTTATTTTGGTCTGGATTCAGAAATAAAGACAGTCAATACTATGCCTATTATCGATGAAAAAATATATTTTCCCATAAACAATAAAAACAAACTATACACAGAACCAACAGAATTTATAGATATTACTCCAGAGATAAAAGAACAAGCAGACAAAATTGTTTCTGGAGAAGATGATCTTTATGCAGTAACTTTCAAAATAGCATACTGGATACAGCAGAACATAAAATATAATCTAACTACTCTCACAGCAGAGGTAGTGCAAAAATCAAGCTGGGTACTAAAGAACAAAGAAGGTGTCTGCGATGAATTAACAAACCTGTTTATATCAATGATGAGATCACTGGGAATTCAGGCAAGATTTATATCAGGAATGGTTTACACAAATATAGACAACAAGTGGTCTCCTCATGCATGGGCAGAAGTATATTTTCCTGATAAAGGTTGGCTGCCATTTGACATAACATACGGAGAATTCGGCTGGATAGACCCAACTCACATAAAACTAAATGTCAACAAAGATTCTGGAGAGCCAGCAGTAAAGTACACTTGGAAAGCAATAGATACAAAACTAGAAGGTAAGAAAATAGACTTAAATACTACACTGATTGAGAAAGGAAACAAAATTACATCACCACTAGAATTTAAAGTCAAAACATTAGAAAATGATGTCGGCCAAGGAAGCTTTGTACCAATAGAATTAGAGATAAGTAATAATAACAATTATTATATGGCAGACTGGTTTACAATAACAAAAGCCCCAAATCTGACAGAAAGTAATTCTAAGGTAGCTTTATTAAAACCAGGAGAAAAAAAGAAAATATTCTGGATTGCAAAAATACCTGAAAACCTAGAAGAAGGTTACACTTATCTTACAACTGTAGAAATAGAAGATCAGTTCCACACAAAAACAAATCTTAACATAACTTACGGAAAAGACTTAAATAAAATAAGCCTGAATGAAGCTAAATCATTAATAGAAAAATCTTACCAAGAGAAAGAAATAAAGACAGTATCAAATAAAATTTCAATAGAATGTAATGGGCCAGAAGTAGTACTAATTAATGAGTCACTAAAAATAAATTGCAAGTTAACAAACAAAGGAAACACAAGACTTGATAATTTAAAAATCTGCTATAAAAAAGAATGCCTATCAACAGATCTTTCTATTGTTGAAGAAAAAAATATAGAAATTCCAATAAATGGCTTAAAACTTGGTACGCAAACTATTGAAATAGAAGTCAATAATGAAAACACAAAAGCTTCAGACATAGTAACTATAGAAGTTATAGAAAATCCTAATATAAAAATATTAAGCCTGCAATATCCAGAAAAAGTAAAATATGAAGAAGACCTTGAGATTAAATTTTTATTATCAACAAGAACGCCAGTGCAGGATATAAAAATAAACATAAATAATGTAGAAGAGGTAGAAATTGACAAATTAAATACTAAAAAAGAAGTTATTATTACAACAAAGGGTAAAAAATTCTTAGGAAAAGATGAGGTGAAATTTGAACTTGAATTTAAAGATTTAAAAGATAAAAGTTACAAATTAGAATATTCTTATCCTATAGAAATTATAGAAATACCCTGGTATATAAAAATTCTGCAATTTCTTAATTTAATTTAAAGCGAGCCCGGAGGGATTTTCGTATTTTACCCAAGCTTTCCTAAAGCTTGTATTCGAACCCTCAGCTCAAGGTCCGAAGCCTTGCCGGTTATCCATTACCATACGGGCCCAATACAATCAATAATTAACATCAGATTTAAACTTAACCATTTATCTCAATAAAGTTCGTTCTATATCACTAAGACTAGAAGCAGATACTAAATTTCCCAAAGGATGACCAAAAGGAACGTCATGCTCTAACTGATCTACGCTACCATTACAGTCATTATCTTGAGCATATACCATTGATCCATTAAATTTAACATAGATATAAGAATTATCAATTCTTCCAACCCACAAACCAACAACGCAATCATTAACTAAATTACCACTTCTAAAATAACCTAGTTTGCGTTTAACTAGCAAAACATCATAACCCTGTGCAATACCATAATTAAATTCTTTAACTCTAAGCAAGGTCTGGCTACTACAACCAGAAAGCCCAATAATGCAAGCCAAACTACCAATTAAATTAAACAAACTTCCCATTCGATGTAAAAAACTAAAAAATTATTTAAATCTTTTGGATAAGTTTTTAAAATTTTTTCATAATTCAAAATAATGGACTTAAGTAATATAGAAAGAGAAATCAATACGTTAACAGAAGTTTTAGTAAAAACAGTTCCTTCTTTATTGGAAATTAGATTATTTGGTAGTTATTATAATGGAAATTGGAATCCAGAAAGATCAGACATAGATATATTTGTTCTAAAAACAGATGAAAATTACTCTGCAAATAAATATAGAAGAGCAGGGCCACTCTATACAACATTAGAAAGTAAGTAAAGAGACGATCTTAGAAAAACAATAAATCAATGTATTGAAAATCTTAGTTATAGAAAAAAATTCCAAATATTTATAGTATCTAAGGAAGATATAAAATTATTAATTGGCAGGGATGAAGGAAGAGGAAACATTGGAAGAACTATGTTAAACGGTAGATTATTATACAAAAACTAAATACTTTAGATAAGATATTGGATTAATATAAATTATTGTCTAGGAACAGCAACAACAAGTGCTCTATATCTAGCATTGACAACTACTAAATTAGGATTATTCTTATCAATTTTTTCTGCATCAGCCATTCTAGCCCCAATTTTACCCATAACAAACATAAATTCCGCCTTACTTATAGTTGCCAAATGCTTCTTAAGATATTCTAAATCATCAGAAGCACTTTGCAAAATAGCTGTAACATTTTTAGCCTTAATAGAATTTTGAGCTTCTTGAAAGCCTTTTACAGTACCTAAATTATAGCTACTAATAGCTAAAGTAACTGCAGTAGTAACTGCAAGTAACAATTTACCAATTTTTTTATAATCCATAAAAACCATAATAATAAAAGAGATATATATCTTTCGTTTAATAAAATAAACGAGCCCGGAGGGATTCGAACCCCCATCCTCTGGTATCTACAAATTTTACCGTAGCCAGATATTCTGTCCAAGTTATACTACGGGCCCATAACAAACAAATCATGACAACAATTAATTAATCTTTCTCTTTAAAGAAATAATAAATAAGAATTAAAGATCCAATAGTAATAAACAAATCAGCTAAATTAAATACATACCAAAACTTAAAATAAATAAAATCAACAACATAGCCTCTAAAAATCCTATCAATTAAATTACCAAAAGATCCAGCAAGTATAAAATTAAAAGCCAGGCTGTATGACTTATACTTATCATAGTAATATAATATAAAAACCATAACAAAAAGCATAACAAAAATAAAAATTAAATTATTGTTCTTTAAAAGCCCAAATGAAGTTCCTGTGTTTGCAACAAATTTAAAAGAAAAAAAATCAGAAATAAAAATATCTTTACCTAGAAAATATAATTTAGTGATCTGATCAAAAATTACAAGAACTAAAATAAATAAAATACTCTTTAAATATTTCATTGACTTTCCTTAGCAATTTTCTCTATAACTTGTAATCTTCTATCCAAAACCTCTAATTTCTGATTTATTAATTCTAATTTTGTCAGAATTAAATCAGTATCTCTGTTAGCAGTGCTAATTTGAGTAAATTGTGGCTGTAGATCTGAAGGCTGAGGACTAAACCTTTTACCCAATGTCTCATCGTAATTTTCTACTGAAGGCTCTTCACCAGGTAAGTCACTAGAAGTTGTATCAAAAGCAGGCTCAAATTCTTCTTTTTTTTTCCCTCTGATAAAATCAAATACACCCATTAAGAACATTATAAACCAAGAAATATAAATACTTTTGTATAAACAAAAATAAAAAGAAAGGTTTAAAATCAACCGCAAGCTAAATATATTATGGTTGGAAAAGAGGTTCTAACTTTAGACGAGATAAAAAAAGGTCTGAAGGATGCAAAAGATAAAAGAGAATATCTAAAAGAATTTATTCAAGATGAATCTTATCAAGACAAAAAGAAAGAAATAACAAAAGAACTGGCTTCTGCAATTTTAAGCAGCCCAAAGCCAAGTTACAATTTAATCTATGATTCTCTAAATGAAGGTCTTGAACCAATATACTTCTGGATTGTAGACACAATGCAAGATACGCCCCCTGTTGGTCTTGGATTGAAAGTTTGGAAAGGTTCTGAAGAATTTGAAGCATCTGTAAGTTCAGGTTATTTTGGAGAGATGGGACAAAGAACAACATTAATGCAACAAAAAGCAATGGAATATCTTGGAACATTGAATAATATAATTAAAAGTGTTCTAAATCTAATTTATGACTTAAAAGAATTTGAAATAAAATTAAAGCCATATGATGAAATTAGAGATGAAAACTTAAGCCAAGAAAAGAAAAAAGCAGCTTTATATGCTATTAAAGGAGTTTGGATGGATCAGGTTGATGCTAAAAAAGGCCGTGGTAGTATAAACTTATTAACACAGGATCTGCAATTTGTAACTTTAAGAGATGCATTCTTCGTAATAGACAAGCCTGAAGACGTTGACAAAAAAGAAGTTGACTTAAACGACAGGGTGAAAAGGCTTCTAAAAATAAAACTTGAAGAATTTGCTGTGTGGAAAGAATATAGTGAGAAAGAAATAAGAAAAAGATATGAAATAGAAAAGACATATCTAAAATCTCAAGTTGGAACTCTGCAGTTATATGCCAAATGGCTAAAACCATATTTAATAGCAGCACAAAAACTAAAAATGCGTAATCCATCTGGCACAGGTCTTGCAAATCCTAACATAATAAATGCATTCAGCAATATGGAAATAGAAATAAAAATTTATGGAAAAAAGGAGCTTACTCCTGCATCAATTCATCCGTCATTTGCAGATATAACTATAGATACAAAATACTATGCATTAACAGAAGTTATAATGAAATTCAGAAGTGTACCTTCAGCATTATCAGGGCAAGGTGGAAGGCAGTATGTGCATGCAGGCCGTACAGAAATCTTGTTTAATAGTTATGGAGTAGATCAAACAGAATTAGAATCTATAGAGTCACTGGAATTATATGAAGATCTTGAAATTGTTGACGAATACATTGGAACTAGCCTAAAGCAATTACAGGAAGAAATAGAAAAATACCTAAAAGAACCAGAAAAGGAAGAAAAGAAGAAAAAACTACAGCCAGTAATAGAAAATCCCTTCAAAGGTTTGTTTGCAGGCTTTCTAGAAATATATAAGCCAATAGTTGAAACATTTACATCAAAGAAAAAAGGCCCAAGTGTTGCTTATGAAGAATTGTCTAAATTAGCTCAAAAAACTGCAGCAAGTCAAACATACATAATATATAATATCTACAAAAAAACACATGGTATGATAGGATTATAAAACATTTTAAGCAATTAGAAAGGTATAAAAATATTAATAAAAATAATATGTACTATGGCAGGATTCTATAAAAGCTACAGTAGTTCAATGGAGCCTCATGCAACAAGCCACAACTGGTCTCTAGGTGCTCCAACTAATCCAATGGTGGCTAGGCAGCTAGAAGAATTCAGCAAGTTGCTAAACCAAGGTATAAAAAATATTGAAGTTGGTACGATAAGTACTGACAAATTTGAACAAATCCCACAGCAGCATTTTGAAGAGGTTAGAAGGCTGGCAAAAATAACAGACGCTAAAGTATCTGTTCATGCTCCTCTAATAGACCTAGCAGGATTTCCAGGACAAGAAGGAGGAAGATGGAGAGAAGAACAAAGGCAGAGTACAGAACAGCAGGTTTTCTCTATATTGGAAAGGTCTCATAAATTAAGCAATGGAGAGAATGTTCCAGTAGTATTTCATGCAGGAAACACATTCAGCCAGGAATACGGAATTCCATACGATGAAAAAAAACATCCTGAAGGTTTATACAAAGAAGAACCAATAATAGAAAATGGAAAAATAGTTGGCAAAAAGAAAATACCAATAAAAGAAAGACTAATAGTTGCAATAAACCAAGAAACAGGAGAGATAGCCCCGCTTCAATATGAAAAGAAAAATTACATAGGAAAAGGTGAAGAAGTATGGGATCCAGAAAAAAGACTTGAAAGCTTAAATCAAACACAGTGGGACCAGGAAAAGAAAAAACTTCTGGAATACCAAAAAGAAATTGAAGACCTGAAAGAAAAAATGATAGTAAAAATGAAGCAAAATGAGGCTATAGGAAAAACAGGTTTAGAAGCAAATCCAGAATACAAAAAGGTAGCAGAAGATAACACTTTGGATATTCTTAGAATGAATAGACATATAGATGAAATAAACAAATTGCTGGGAAGTGAATACCACAATGTTTACAACAAATTCGTAAAGTTCGCAAAATTTGAATCTCCTGAAGAAAAGAAAAAAATAAACGAATATTTAAAAAAATTGGATGAGAATTACAATGAAACAAACAAGAAAATAATGCAGAAAAACAAAGAATTATACTTATTGGATGAAATGAGTAAAAAAACAGAAGACTACGAAGAAAAAGCAAGATTGGAAAAAGAAAGGGAAAAAGCAGCATTAGACTTATTTAATCTAACACAATTTCAATCAAAACAGGTTGTTACAGCACTTGCGCCATTAGAAACACCAGAAATATGGGAGCCTGTTGGTAAATTTGCCATAGAAAAAACAGCTGAAACTGTAGCAGGAGCTGTAGCCAAGCTTTATGAAAAACTTAAAAAAAGTGGCAAAGAAAAAGAAACCCCGTTCATAGCTCTAGAAAATTTCTTTGTTCATACTCCAATGTCAACAGCAGAGGATCTTAGAAAAGCAGTAATGGAAAGCAGAAAAAAATTATCTAAAGAACTAATGGATAGATGCAAGCTATCAGAAAAACAAGCAGATAATGAAGCGGAAAGACTAATAGGTGCAACATGGGATGTAGGCCACATAAATAATCTAAGAAAAGCAGGCTATGAAGGTGAAGAACTAAAACAAAAGATGATAGAAGAAGCAAAAAAAATAGCAGATGTAACAAAACATGTCCATATAACAGATAACTTTGGCTTTTTCGATAGTCACCTTCCGCCAGGAATGGGAAATGTTCCTATTAAAGAAATAATGGAACAACTAGAAAAAAAGTGGGCAGAGCAATATGAGGCAGGAAGACTTCATCAAAAACCAAGAGGTATAGTAGAAGCAGGTGGTTTTGTAGCTGAAATAGGTCAAAATCCTACTTTAGGAATCATGGAATATTTTGGCAGTCCGCTCTACAAAATGTCTCCAAGCCCTTATTGGAAGGACATATCGCAGGGCTACCCTAAATATATGGAATCATTTATAGAATTCCCATCACAGCACTTTAACTTGTATGGAAGCAGTTTCACAACGCTGCCAAAAGCTGTAGGCGGACAAGTTGGCAGTGAACAGTCTAGATTCAGCGGAACTCCAAATCAATAATTTATTTCTTTTCCTTAATAAAAAACTAATATTTTAAATTTCAGTACAACATTTCTTCAATTTTCTGGCAAAAGATTTATAAAAGCTGGTTTTATCCAAGAACTATGGGCAACAAAAGTAATGGTCTGATGGCTGGAAAAAAACTCAAAGATAGAAGAAAAAAAGCTAGATGGCACAATAAATGGTTTATTAAAAAAGCACTAAAACTAAAAGAAAAAGCAGATCCGCTTCAAGGGGCCCATCAAGCTAAAGGAATTGTTTTAGAAAAAAGACAAATTGAGGCAAAACAGCCAAATTCTGCTATGAGAAAAGCCTGTGTAGTCCAGCTTTTAAAAAATGGAAAACAAATTACTGTGTTTATACCTGGAGACAATGCTCAAAGATTTATTAATGAACATGATGAAGTAATTATAGAATGCATTGGTGGAAAAATGGGAAGAGCGAAAGGAGACCTTCCTTGTGTTAGATGGCAGGTAATAAAAGTTAATGATCAAAGCCTTGATGCTTTACTTAAAGGTAAGATAGAAAAAGGTAGAAGATAAAACAGAAATCTTTATATTTTCATTTCTAACTAAAAATGATATGAAAAAGAGCTTACTTTTAATTATGTCTTTTATTTTAGTCCTTGTATTATATGCATGTACAACGTCTAAGCCACAACAAGTTACTGTCAAAGAAAATGTAAGCGAGGTAAAAGTTGTGGCTTCTTGTAATGATGACAATCCATGCACAGAAGACCTATTCAATCAATTAACTCAAGAATGTGAACACAAAAGGCTAAATTATTGCTGCGGTGATAGGACATGCGACGCCAATGAAAGATGTGATCAGGCAAAACACAAAACAGTATGTCCTGAAGATTGCCCAAGAGAATGTCCTGGAGAATTGGCTCTAAGCAATTTAGAATGTTCAGGAAAATGCATAAAGTCTGAAGATAAGTATATTGTCGATGGTGACACAAAATTTACATTGCAAGTTCAGAATATAGGAGAATTAAGTATAAATGATGTAACGTCAATTTTCAGATGCACAAAAGAAAATGGAAATATATTTGTGTCGACAACCACAGCAAAAACAAAATCTGGAGTGTCGTTCAAAGACTATTTTAATAATGAAGAAAAGAAAATATCATTGACAGGAATACCTTATGGAAAAGACAAGGCAAAATACACACTAGAAATAACAGGTAATCCTGAAGAAGATGTTACAATGAAATGCACTATTAATGCAGTTTCTATAAAAGGATCAGCATCGCAAGAATTTAATTTAAAACTTGTAAAAATATAGTAGTAAGTTTTATAAACTATTTCTATTGTCAGGTAACATATGACTGAATTAAAGTGGTTTAACAAGTGGGACACAAAAGAAGTATCTGTTGAAGATCTGGGTTTAAAAAGATACATTGATCTCAAGCCTGTCCTTGTGCCTAGAAATTTTGGAAGAAATTCAAATCAGAGATTTGCCAAAAGTAAATCAACAATAATTGAAAGGCTAATGAACAAAGTTATGGTTGCAGGCCATAAAGGCAAGAAACATTATAGGACAAGTGGTCATACGACAGGAAAAGGATTTCATGTTTACAACACAATAAAAGAGTGTTTAACATTAATTGAAAGAGAAACAAAACAAAATCCAGTAAAGATATTCATCAAAGCTTTGGAAAATGCAGCACCAAGAGAAGAAATAACAACAATAGAATATGGTGGTGCAAGATATCCTCAAGCAGTTGACTGTGCCCCACAAAGAAGAATTGACATAGCACTAAGGCAGTTTACTCAAGGTGCTTACAATAAAAGCTTTGGTAAAAAGAAAGGCATAGCAAATGCATTGGCTGAAGAAATAATAAAAGCTTATAATCTGGATCAGAGCAGCCAAGCCATATCAAAAAAATTAGAGTTAGAAAGACAAGCAGATTCTAGCAGATAAATTATTTTTCAATGTAGTCCAATTCTACAAAATATCTTTTGTTTTTACCAGCTAGATGATTAATATATTTGACAAAACTTTTTGTATTTTTATTGACCTTAATAATAGTAACAGCATTTCTAACAGGATTAATTCTTAATATTTCTTCACCATTCTGAACAAAAGAGCTATATCCATTAGCGTCATAATTCCATGTCTTTGTAAACTCAACAATAACTTTCACATTACAATTTTCCTTTAGACTATCATTCAACAAACCATAATTTCCATGGCAAAAACAAAATAGCCTAGAAGATTTCAGTTTCAATTTATAATTAAATAAACCAGATACAAACTTTCCAAACAAATCAATAAAATTTTTATCATTTAAATCAGAGAAATTATAAAAGTATAACTCAGGCTTATATCTTTCCTTAAATGTATAAATAATTTATTAACAAAACTTTCATTAAAAAAGTTACTTAAAACCAGATAAGGAAACGGCTTGGCATGAATAAACTTTAACTTTAATGACTTAATAGAGCTCTTTGATAAATATTTTTTATTTATATAGGCATCAAGCATGATATTCTTGATTTATCTAGAATTTATATCTCTTCCTTATCTAGCTATTAACAAAAAATATCATCAAAAAAGAAATAACTACAAAGTAGTATCAATTAAATAATTTTATAAATTTTCTCTGTATATCATATTTATGAAAAATCCATTTAGATACATTGCATATTTAATATTATCAAGATTTTTTAAAGAAGTAAGAGAAGAATACGAAACAGTTATAGTAAAAGGAAAGCTAGAAAGCTTTAAAAAAATTTCTGGTCTAGAAGCTAGATTAACGGTAAAAGCACAAAATGGAAGGCACATTGATATTACTGCAAAAGTATTGGATGAATTAAAAGTTGGAGGAGAAGTAATAATGGTATATAAAAAAACCATACAAACAACATATGAAGTGACTTATGATGACTTCAAAGAAAAACAAAAAGTGCCAGGAAGTGAAAGATCATTAGGTTATACTCCAGATTATGTTTATGGAGTACAAAAAAAATCCTAGTTAATATTATTAAATCTCGCTTCAACAACTTCCCAGTCAACAGCATCCATAAATACTTTTATGTAATCTGCTTTTTTTATTCCATAATCCAACATATAAGCATGCTCAAATATATCCATAACCAATAAAGGAATACATCCTGATAAATGCCCAGCATCGTGTTCATTTATCCAAACATTAAATAATTTCTTATTCAAGGGATCATAATACATTACAACCCAGCCTATTCCCCTCATTGAACCTGAAGCTATAAAATCAGTTTTAAAACCATCTACAGACCCAAAATCAGCAACTGCTTTTTTACAAATTAAGTAATTAGAATTTAGCTCTTTATTTTTCTTGCTCATATTTCCAAAATAAAGTTCATGCAACCTCATACCATTAAATTCCCATCCAAATCTTCTCTTCAATTCTGCAAATTCAGGCGTTCCAGTCTTACCTTCCTTAATCATTAACAACAAAGTATCAGATAATTTATTAGTATTAGTAATATAGCCTTGATATAGAATAAAATGATTTTTTAATAACTGATCACTAAATCCTTGCGTTCCCAATAAATGATCAAAATTTTTTGCTTCATAAATCATTTTTGCCTCCTATATTTTACCAACTAAATCAAGACCAGGCTTGAGAACTTTCTTTCCTGGCTCCCAGCTTACAGGACAAACAAGTCCTTTATTTTCCCTTACAAACTTAGCAGCCTGTAATTTTCTTAATATTTCTTTCGTGCTCCTTCCGATGCTGTTATCATGTATATCCATAGCTTTCAAAATACCATCTGGATCTATAATAAAAGTTCCACGCAATGACAAACCTTCATCCTCAATATAAGTTCCAAACTCTCTACAAACTTTACCTGTTGGATCAGCCAACATTGGATATTTTATTTTCTTAATTGCAGGTGAATGATCATGCCACGCCTTATGCACAAAAACAGTGTCAGTGCTTATACTTAGTATCTCAGCGCCAAGTTTCCTAAACTCTTCATAATGCATAGCAGCTTCTTCTAGTTCAGTAGGACAAATAAATGTAAAATCTGCAGGATAAAATAACAACACAATCCACTTTCCCTTCAGAGCAGATAATTTTACTATCTTTTCCTTCTCATTGTGGAATGCTTTTAACTCAAAATCCAAAACTTTTTCTCCAATCTTAACCATTTTAAATCTCAAATATAATTATAATTTTCATATTTTTATACTTTATTGTTCTAAAGCATATACCAAAATAGAACTTATTTCTTAATTCCTAATGTTCTAAAAAGTAAACTAATTCCGAGCCTATCCCATCGTTCGCGAATACGCTCACTTCACAGCAAGCTGTGGGGCATTACGGCT
>Ga0209541_10002364_pt1 | contig 35858 bp, 33 predicted proteins | sample RifCSPlowO2_01_FD_184027 | JGI IMG/M metagenome (GOLD analysis project Ga0209541, IMG submission 184027) | Groundwater microbial communities from Rifle, Colorado - Rifle CSP2_plank lowO2_0.1 (SPAdes) (version 2) | ecosystem: Environmental > Aquatic > Deep subsurface > Groundwater | place...
CCAGTGGCCGACCCCTCCGCCCCCGCCCCCTCCATCATTTGGATCGGCGCATTGCCCTGCTCCGCCTGCTCCGCCGCTTCCTCCACTTGACCCTCCTGTTCCGCTACTTCCATCACTTCCGCATGTGGGAGGATTGGAACTTCCAGCCCCTCCATTGCCCCCATTTGGTGATCCTGCTGCGCCTGCCTGACCGAAGCATGGAGACCCTCCTCCGCACTTTCCTCCAGTCCCTCCAGTTCCGCTCGTTGCTACTGCTCCGTTGAATGTCGTATTTCCTCCAGTCCCTCCAGTTCCTCCATCTCCTGAACCCACCCCTCCGCCTCCTCCGCCTCCTCCGCCTCCTGCAACCAGCGTTATATTTACTGAAACAACTCCTGCAGGCTTTGTCCATGTTCCGTTTGCGGTGAAATTTACCTGTTGCTCTGATGTTGAAGAGACTGTTTCTAATGAAATCCTGCCTGTGCTGAAATTAACTGATACATTTGTTGTATTCGCAATTCTTCGGGGGTCTGTGAAGGAATCAGAGAGAGACTGTTTGGAATTTTCAAGCTTTGATGCATAGAACCATGCCTCAATCGTGAGAGCAGTTACGATGTTCAAGCCTGTGTGGTTCGTAACATTGATATAATCCACATCTCCGTCAAATTGGGCCGCCCCCCCTCCTATCCTATTTCCGCCGCTCCTGTTGATAAATGTGTTTCCATTCCTTGTTCCATTATAGCTTAGCCCGTAATCATAGTAATCATTGTCAAAAGGATACCATGCAACTAACCCATTGTCAGATATAGTTCCATTAATTATTCCGGAAGAGACATTCAGTACCCCATTCCTGTACCAGGTGAAGATGCTGGTGACGTTTACGGTCCCATCTCCTGCTGTGCTTCGGTTATAGCATGTTAGGTTCTGTGTCGTTATGTTTGAAGTCTCTGTTGAGTTGAGGATAGGAGCACTTTGGGTGGGCGGTGCATTCAATGCATACGCAATAATATCATTGAACTCAAACTTGATGGCATGATGAGCTTCAACCAACCATTCATTGATAAGAACTCCTTCAGTGTAGTTCCAATCCTGTTTTGTTATTTTTATTATTTTGTTTGTTATTGGGTCTAATCCTTTTTCATGATCAATGGATGCGTACTCATTTGATTCATTTGTTGAATTCGTATCTGATTCATTTGATATATTATTTACATTTCCAATCCTTGCCTTTAAATCAATAAACCGAAGATGATCTCGGGTTGCATTATCATCTATTGGCCATTCTCCCCAGGTTGTGTTATAGGTTTCATTGGTTATCAATGAGATTGTTAAGTTTCCAATTCCTGTTGTGTTGAAATACACTGTCCAGTTCTCTCCTAATTTCGCAACAGAGTGAAGTGTAAGGATTTCAAGGCTTAATTCATAGGTTTGATTGCTTAATGAAGGAACTATCCATTCAATGTAATCAATCAAGCTATTGTTATTCGTATCATAGTTTGTTGTTTCTATTTTTATTTTTGAATTATTAACAAGCCAATATAATGAGAATTGGTTATTGGAAACCTCTCTCGGCAGTTCTGTAAACGCAAGGATATCCTCATAATGGATGCCTGAGGAAATGGTGATTGTTTTTCTTGTATCTGAGATATTGAATTCCTCTGCTGCCGGGCCTTCAGTATAGTACTCCACCTCAGCCTCGGTTATGTTCTCTTCGATAATGAGCTCTGTAGTGTTTTCTTGCGCCAGTATCTCAGCAACAACATTCCCTGTAATCGCATTCTCAGGTTTCTGGCTGTTAATGGCTTTCTCTTTTCTTTCATCCTCAAAGTCCTCAAGCGTCTTTACTGTTGCGTTTTCCCTGACTTTCAACTTCTCTTTGGCTATTTCTTTGGCTTCCTGATCCTCAATCTTTCTTACTGTGATATTTGTTGCCTCTGGATGAATCTCTATATTGAAGCTTGCAGTCTCTGTGCTCAAATTGACAATTTTCGTCCATTTTACAGGCTTGCCAACAACGACGCTTGGTTTTCTTGTTGTGATTGAAGTATTCTCAGGCAAAACATTAATCTCAAACACATTTGAGATGAAGGAAGCAATGCCGTCTGAAACTGCAAGGTAAGCAAATTGCTGTGTTGGCGAATCGGCTGAAAGGGAGAGGAGATTGCCATTAATGCTGAAAGTTATATTCTCAATCGAAGGCAATGCATAGATGAGAGTATCATTATCAGGGTCAGAACAATACTGCGAAAGGTCAAGTTCAGTTTTTGTTCCTGCCAAAAAGCTGATGTTGGGGATGATGCTGCAGGATGGTCTTGCATTTTCAGTTGAGGTATACGCTATGGAATTGAGCATAACCTTGCCTTCCTCCAGTTCTACTTCAATCTTATACTCAGACTGGTTAAGGCTGATAGCGCATGTTTCCCTGCATTGGTCTGTAAACTCGATAATCGCATCAACGAAGGTGATGTTTACGGCTACGAGATTGCTTATAGCGCTCTGAATCGTGAGGTTTTCGATATCAAACTTATGATAAAGCACAGAGGCTGCTATTGTGTTTCTTTCTGTTGCTCCGTTTCTTCCATACTGGGCGTAATAGGTATCGTTCCATTGCTCTGATGCTGAATCAAGGCCCATCGATGCGCAGCATTCCTCCGATCCCTGGCAAGTAAATGTGGAAATCTCGGTATCGTATGAATAGGCTTCCCACCTGGTACATAGCGTTTCGGAGCTTGTGTTCCAGGAGAACGCTGCATCAATGTCCACGGTTACGGCGTCTTTCTTTGTTGCAATGCTTTTTGCAGGCTTCAGGATGATGGAGATATTGCTTGCGGTTTCATTTCCTGCCTGGATTTCAGTATGCTCTGTTGTATCATTTATTATACTCTCTTCTGCCTTGCCTATACTGTCACTTTTTCCAGTCTCGTTTGTTGTTGGTGCGCTTTCATTTGCTCCCTTCTTTGTAAGATCATCAACCGCATTGGTAAGATTGCTGCTTGTCTCGTTTGCGCCAATTTCAACATCTGAAACATTTGAGCTTAGATTGCTCTCATTGCTCACAGCGAATCCTGTGATAAGGATTCCTTCAGTTGTATTTGTGGGGTATTCAAAGAGCAGCAGTCTTGTGTCATTGGCTATAAAGTAGATCTTCATTGGCTTTGTTCCTATGTACGTGCCGGAGATCTTTACCCAGCCTATATCCCGCCTTACAGGTTTCCAGTCTATGATCTGAGATGAGGTGAATGACTGGTTGAGCGTCTCAGTATACACCTTTGTTTTTCCCTGAGGAACAAATCCTGTAGGGCCATTAATGATATTGGACAGGCCAAACACGATTATTATGAGGAGCACACCTATAATCCCTATTACTTTTGCCGCGCTTGCCTGCATTTCCCTCTGAACCAGGCTTTTTGCAATGTCCTCATCATAGCCATATGTGAGGATGGCTTTGTAAACAGAGCTGTATGAGTAGCCAGATCTCCGCTGCTTGCGGATATACTGCCTTAACTGCCTTTTACGCTCTTTTCTCATGTTTCCTTGCTTTATTGACTGTATTCCAGATGTTTCTCTGATCCCTGTGCAGGAGTTTAGCAATCTGATGATAGGGAAGGTGGCTGAGCTCAAGTGAAATCGATTCGAGAGGCGAAAGATTTCTTTTTGCCAAGGCTTTCAAAGGAATTCCAGCTTCTCCTTTAATCCTGAATCTGGAAGGATGTTTTCGCTTTGCAGCTGTAAAGGAAGCCCATATCGTGCGTGGGTTGCGGTTCAGCTTTCTTGCAATGGATGAGAAACTCTCGGCTTTCTGCTCGTGAAGGTATTTTACTGCAGCTTCAAGAATGCCGAGCTTTGAGGTGAAGATATCAACTGGAAGCATGTCTTCTTCAAAGAATGAGAGCAACTCTTCCCTTGAGATTGAGCCAGAGGCTTTCAGGCTCTTTACCAATGAACTGAGGGCTCTCTTCAGCTCTGCCTGAGATTTCTTTTGCACAGTACTCTCTTCTTGCCCTTATGCCTTATAAACCTTGCTATTTTAAACTTATCTTTCATGTAGAATTACCTATTATTAATGTAATAATACTTATTAAAAATGTATATTAGTTATTTTATTACTTATCTTTAATGTAACTTCCCTACTGTAGGAGAATGATGAATAAGAACCAGAAATACTTGGGCCTGTTTGGAGGCCGGCTCATATCAGATGAATCTCAAGAACATCTGTATCTTTCAACACCGTGTCCAGCCTCAAAATCTTCTGGCCAGGAAACTTTGCGGTTGGGCCCCAGAGCCTTGCAAACTTGAACTTGGACTCAAACTCCCTATGGAGCTTTCTGCAGACATCCCTGATTGTGCATCCATGCGTCATGATCAAAGGCTCTTCCATATCAGGCTTCTTGCCAGGCTCCTTCATATACATCCTTATGAAGTTTAGTTTCCTGAATATGGCCTCTTTTAGCTGTTCGATGTTGATCCCTTTCTCCGCCGACACCAGGATATCGGCTTTAACATCCCTGGCAACAGCCTTTGCTTTCTCAGGATCAACCATGTCAATCTTGTTGACCACAGTTATTGCAGGAAGATAGATGCGGTTATCTTCGATGCAGTCAATCAACTGGTCATCACTAATATCTTCCCGAATAACAACCTCTGCGTTCATAATCCCCATCTCTTTCATAATCCCCTGTATTGTGGCGTCTGTAAGGGTGAGCTTCTTTACTGTCTTGCCGATGCGAATCCCTCCCCGGGCAGTCTTCTTGATCTTGACGTCAGGCCTTTTCTGGTTGATCCGGATCCCTGATTCAAATATCTCCCTGATCAGAACATTCAGGTGATCCTGGCTGTTGACATCTATAAGGATAATAACCAGGTTTGCGCTGCGCATGACGGCAAGGACCTCTTTTCCCCTGCCTGTACCTGCAGCAGCGCCTTTCACAATTCCAGGAACGTCAAGGATCTGGATTTTTGCGCCTTTATGCTCCAATAACCCCGGGATCACTGTAAGCGTGGTGAACGCGTACGCGGCTGTCTTGGATTCCTGATTGGTGAGCTTATTCAGAAGCGTGGATTTTCCGACTGAAGGGTAACCGAGGATGACTGCTGAAGCGTCTCCGGTTTTCCTCACGTCATAGCTGTAGGTCTTCCCTTTTCCTGCAGCCCTGCTTTGCTCCTTATCGCGCAATGCTGCAATCTTTGCCTTTACTAAACCAACGTGATGCTGCGTCTTTTTATTGTATTTTGTCTTTTTGAGCTCTTCCTCAAACTCCCTTATCTTTGAGTTGTACTCAGGCATGGACTGAAAGGAAAGATGCGGATTTAATAAGGTTGTGGGTCGCATTGAAAAGTTGCTCGCTTCGCTCGGCAGCGCCATGTTCGCCATGCGCAAGTCAGGCAGAACAGCGACATTCCCCGAAGGGGGCAACCCCCCTTGTCGCTCTGCTGTCTTATTTTAAGATGGCTCACGAGAGGGCGCTGCATGACTTTTCAATGCGACAAGGTTGTGGAAAGGTTTATAATTCACGGAGCAACCATCACCTTGTATGCCAAATCAAAAAATCATCGTTGTCATGCCTGCATACAATGCAAGCAGCACCATTGGAAGTGTTTTAGAACGAATCCCTCCTTCTCTGATGAAGAATCTCTTCCAAATCATCATAGTCAATGATGGAAGCGCTGATGATACTGGAATCGTCATAGAAGGATTGAAGGAGACATACAAAAAAATAAGGATACTGACGCATCCAAAAAATAAGGGATACGGAGCTGCACAGAAGACTGGGTTTGAGGAAGCTGTGAAGGAAGGGGCTGATATTGGCGTGCTGCTGCATTCTGACGGCCAATATGCGCCGGAGATCATGCACACCTTGCTTGATCCATTTGAGCATGGATATGATGTTGTGCAGGGAAGCAGGATGCTTGCAGGAGGTGCAATTAAGGGAGGGATGCCGCTCTACAAATATCTTGGCAATAAGTTCTTGACCTTTCTCGAGAATCTCGCCTATGGGCTCAATATGGCTGAGTATCACTCGGGGTATATGCTCTATTCAAAGAGGGCATTGGAAAATATCCCTTTTGAGAAATTAAGCAACACCTTCCATTTTGACGGAGAGATGCTGCTCATGGCTGCAAAGAAGAAGCTTAGGGTTAAGGAGATTCCGATCCCAACGCGCTACTCAACTGAGAAGAGCCATCTCAATCCCTTTACATACGGAATTGATGTCCTGAAGATTATCTACCGCAACTGGAGAGGGAAATACGATTTCTGATGAAATGGAAACTCGTTGTCAAGATTGCAGTCTCGGTGTTGTTGTTCCTGTTCTTTCTCACTTGGGTCGATGTGTTTACTGCATTTCAGACAGTTTCTGTCACGTGGGGCTGGTTTTTTTTGGGATTGATCGTCTTACTTCTTTCCCAATTCCTGAAGGCCGTCAGATTTGGCATGCTGAGCAATAAGGCAGGCATTGTCCGACCGTATTTTACGCATTTCTTGATACATAATGTTGTGACCTCATTTGGTTTAGTGACTCCGGGAAAGCTAGGAGAAGGAGGAAAGCTCTTCTATTACAAAGATGCTGACAAGAAGGCGCTTGGTGTTTGTTATATTCTGGAGAAATTCTCTGATTCTGTTGTTTTTGTTGTTTTCTCGTTGTTTTTGCTGGCTGCTTTGAATCTTAAATTTCTTATTTTTGTTCTATTGGGCGTATTGAGCATCCTCGTTCTTGGAATTTTCTTTTTAAAGCCATTGATCACAAGGTTTTTTCCTCAATTTGATGTACATCTACTCAGAATATTCAGTATTAGCAATTTTTTAATGCTGGGAGGCCAGGCATTGCTTATCTGGCTTGCGGTTTTTTTTACGCAATACCTCTTTGCATTTGCTGTCGGGCTTGAGGCTCCTTTCTTTCTGTTTTGCCAGATCATGGCAGCTTCCTCTCTGCTCGGGATATTGAGCGGCCTGCCTGGAGGGGTTGGAAGCAGGGAGCTGACCCTAACCTTTTTATTTACCACACTATTAGCATCTGATAAAGGGATTGTTGGAGCATTTGCCATTGTGAATCTTTTTGGACAGTATACCGTGCTGGGGATACTGGCATTTGCTTCCCATTTGATGCTGAAAAGGAGATGAACTATGGCACTACAACTGGTCTTGAGCATCCTTGGAGCTCTCTTAATTATTGGCCTTTTTGCAGCATATCGCATCCTCAAAAAAACATCTGCGTCGATATCGCTTTTTAGATTGATTTGGGATTACTTCATCCTTGAGCCAATTGTTTTTGTGTTTCGGTGGATACCCGGAGGGTGGGGCATTATCGCAAGGTATGGGCTCTATAAGCTCTTATTCAAGAAATTAGGGAAGCGCTGCATCATCATGGAGGGAGTAAAAATCCTTTTCCCCGAGAACATGGAAGTAGGGGATAACTGCAGCATCAATGAGCACTGCTATTTCCATGCACGAGGGGGCATCAAGCTTGGAAACTGGGTCAGGCTTGGGCCAAACATCGGGTTTTTCACCTGGAATCATGGCCATTCTGATCCTGAGAAACCGATCAAGCAGCAGGGCTTTATCCTGAAGCCGATTGTGGTTGAGGACGATGTCTGGATTGGCAATAATGCAACTATTGTGCAGGGAGTCACGATTGGCAAGCATTCCATTGTCGGAGCAGGGGCTGTTGTGACAAAAGATGTGGCTCCGTATTCCATCGTTGGAGGAGTGCCTGCAAAGGTGATAAAGGATAGAAGGGAAGCTAATTAATTACTATTTTTGTTGAGTGCTGGAGATAGAATATGGATATCCAAAAATCAGATTGTGGTTATATGGGGCAATGGCATCAATCCGTGCTTTCTATCAGTTTCTGGAATCTGTGGTATAATCCTGATTTGCAGGCTAAACTTGGCTTGGCAGGCATCAAGGGAGATTTTGTTGTGCTGGACGGACATTTTTGGTACAGGTCTCTAGATTGGGAGGCAATCCGAGAAAAGGTATGCACTGATCCCTTATTTGTCAGGAGGTTTATCCTGTATTGCAGAAAAACCTTGGATAATGCATTAAAGGCATCAGAGAGATTTAGCACAGACAGCGCAGATGGAAGCCTGCTTGAGAGAACCAGATTCTTTTTTGCAACCTTTCGTACGATTACCGCTCCTTGGATTATGATTTCTCCGATAGGTGAAGCAGTGGAAAAACAACTATCTGCATATGCCTCTGAGAAAGGAATCCCTCTTGCTGAACTGGCTCATGAGGTGTGCGTTCCTGAACCTACTTATCTTATGAAGCAGCAACTCGATGCTCTTAGGATTTCCGCATTGATTGACTCAAAGGGCTTAAATGGGAAATCCTTGCCTGAAATAGAGAATGATGAAGAAATCTCCAGATTTTTGAATGCGCACATCTCTGAATTTGAATGGGTTGGGACGCATCATCTTGCAGGCGAACCTTTCACAAAGGAGAAACTGTTAGAAGAGATACACAGGGGCATCCCTGCGCCATCTGAAACAAGAACTTCAACTCATCCTCCTGTTAAGTCTGCCAGCGAGCTATCATACCTGCGCCTCCTTTGCGCAGAGGTTTCTGATATTGTTGCATTTCGGGCCAGGCTTTTGCTTGATCAGGTAACCACTGCTATAGGTATGGATGCAAACTGGCTTTCTGAAGACGAGATCCTGTCTGCATTAGATGGATTCAAAAAACACCTTAGCGCCATTGATATTGTCTCAAGAAAGAATCTTTTTGGTGCTGTTATTGAAAATGGAAAGCAGAAGATTCTTACTGGTGCTGAGGTCAATGCACTCCTTGGAGTGATGCGGCCAAAGCAGTCCTCTGATATTACTGAAGTCAGAGGCTCCGTTGCATGCAGAGGAATTGCTCGAGGGAAGGTGAGGCTTCTTATTAGAAATGAGGATGCCAAGAGATTTCATGAAGGCGAGATTCTTGTTGCTCCTGAAACGACGCCTGATTTTGTTCCTGCATTCAAAAAAGCCAGAGCAGTTGTTACTGACAGAGGAGGCATAACCTCTCATGCTGCTGTCGTAAGCCGGGAATTTAACATTCCATGTATCATCGGGACTTCCATTGCCACACAGGTATTCAAAGATGGGGATCTTGTCGAGGTTGATGCAGAGAAGGGCATTGTGAGGAAGATCACCCCAAAATAATCTCCTCTGCCCTCTTTCTATTTTCAGGATTGTATGCTATTTCCTGTGGGGCAATGACTCGAAATGAGAATGGGAAGAGATGCCTCTTGTCCATGTGAGGGAGGCCAGGCCTGAACTCCTCAAGCCTTATGATTTTGGCATCCTCTGATCCTGACTGGAAAGGCTTGATATAGGTGTCAGTTGAAAGTTTTGGCTGGGCATCCGGAATCTTCTGGTCTACGCAGATCACCTGATGCCGCTCGATCTGCAACCCTTTCCTTATCTCCTCATTCAGTGTCTCAGTCTCTATGGGAGTTCCCCGCCTTCGCCTGATTTCTCTTATAGTTTCTTTATCTTCTAGACCAACAAAAAACAAATCCCGGTAGGGCTCCTGCTTCTGGAAGACCATTCTGGCAAGGTATGCCGCTGCCTGCTGTCTGGGATCTCCGTTATTCTCTTCGAGCAACTTCTTCTTCAATCCTTCCTCTGAGTAGTTCATTAGCTCTCCAATCTCTTTTTTTCTCAGCTCCAGAGCAGTGTGCAGCATCTCATCAAATGCGCAGGTGTTCCTGTTGTGATATACTCCCAAATACATATTCCTGTACACTGTGATAAACATCTCGATATTTGGAAGGCAGTCCTGTGTAAAGTAGATGATTTTTCCATCAATGCCTGAGCACTGAATAAATCTTTCATGCTTAAGGCTGTCTCCGAATCCTGTCGTATTGGTAGAATCCCTCATGAGATAATCCAGGCGGTCTACATCCAAAGAGCCTGCAATCAACTGCTGGCCATAAGGGTTTCCCCTATACTTACCGTCTATAAGCGCGATGACTTCATCAGGATCCACGTTGAATTCTTTTAATACATCCAGGATTTCCTTCGATTCTCTAATCCTCTTTACAGACTCTTTCTCGTGGTGAAAGTGGTTCTCATTGAGGAACTTCTCAGCTGCGTGAGAGAATGGAGAATGGCCGATGTCATGGAGCATTGCTGCAGATTCTAATGTGTAAGTCTCTTGTTTAGACAGGTTCAGATAGCGGCTAAAGAGCCCAGCAAGAATAGATGAGCCAATAAGATGTTCCCTGCGCCGATGTGTTGCATTTGGAAAGAGATTTGACGACAAGCCAAGCTGCGTGAGGCCTTCGGCTTCAAGGACAGGCTCTGTGGATTTCAGGCTGGTTTGCAATTCGTCAAGATCAACAGACCCGTATACCCTGTCAGCCAGCTGCCTGCTCATCGCTTCTGGCTGATCATGTCTGCAATCAGCCCGAACAGCAAAATCTGCACGCCCATAATGATAAGGATAACTGCAGAATCATCGCCGAATCTTGTTATTGCTCCAACCCTTACAAGGTAGCCGACCAAAAGGCCGAAGAGCAGCACAAGGCTTCCCAGAGGAACAAATATCTTTAATGGGAATGTGTGGTAATACAATCGCAGGATATTGGGCAGCACTTTGAAGGGATATTTCAATGAGATGAATGATTTGCCGGCAGTCCTCTTATGGAAGACAACTGGAACTTCAATGACACGCATATTCTTTCTCCATGCATCAATGATCAGCTGCTGGGTCTCATTGTAGTCAGACATCATCTGCATCCTGTCAAGGTAGCGCCTGTGGAACGCCATAATCCCGGTTTGGCCGTCAGTTATCCTCAACCCAGTGAACTTTGAGGTAACCCAGCTGAAGAATGAATTCCCTGCTTTTCGATATGCGGGCATGCTATACTCTATTGAGCCGAGAAACCTTGAGCCAAAGACTGCATCAGCCCTGTCTTCGAGTATCGGTGCAATAACCTTTTCGATATCCAGGGGATCGTGCTGATAGTCTGCATCGATCTTGACTGCAATATCAGCTCCCATCTCTCTTGCAGTCTCCATGCCTGTCCGGGTTGCTGCACCTAAACCGCGGTTGAACGGATGCGTGATGACCCTGACTCCTTTCTCCCTGCCTATTTTTGCTGTATGGTCACGTGAGCCGTCATTCACAACAATAACCTCAACAGTATACCTTTTTCTTTCCCTGTAGGTCTCTTTGATTGTGTCTATGATCCTGCCGATTGTTGCTTCTTCGTTATATGCGGGAATATACACTACAACCTTCTTCATGCTGCTTCCATCTTTTATCATTGTATCACTTCCTTAACAGCATTTACCATAAAGTCAAGCTGCTCTTGCTGCAAACCTGGGAACATAGGAAGGGTGATGCATGCCTTTGAAGCACTTTCTGTCACAGGAAGCCTGAGTCTCTCATATGCTTTGTATGCAGGCTGCGTATGGGCAGGAGGATCAAAATGCACGGACGCCATCACTCCTCTCTTTCGCAGCTCATTGACGATCCTATCACGGCCTTTTTCCACCTGAATCACATACATCTGATAGGTGTGCCTTGCATGCTCATGCTCAAAGGGAACCTTAAGCCCAGGGATATTCTCCAACTGCCTGTTCAGATATGCAGCGTGCTGCCTCCTCTTCCCGTTGAACTGGTCAACTTTCTTCAGCTGGGAATCTCCCAACGCAGCAAGCATATTTGACATGCGCATATTGTGGCCTGGATACAGCGAGGAGCGAATCCATGGCTTGTCCATCTTTTCCCTGTCTATTGTCTTTGAATGCATGCCATGAGCGCTCATTGCTGCAATCTTCTCTGCAAACTCCTTATCGTTGGTTGTAATCATGCCTCCTTCGCCTGTTGTAATGTTCTTTGTCGGGAAAAATGAGAAGCACCCGATACCGAAGGATCCAGTTTTCTTCCCTTTCCATGTGCCTCCAATGCATTCTGCGCTGTCTTCAATAACTTTAAGATTATGCTCCTCTGCAGTCTCCATAATCTGGCCCATGTTTGCAGATTGTCCAGCGTAATGGACAGGCATGATTGCTGTGGTCTTTGGAGAGATCGCCTTTCTTACTGCATCAGGATTGATGCAGAGCGTTTTAGGATCAATATCCACAAACACTGGCTTTGCTCCTGCAGCTACTACAGCATTGGCAGAGGCAGGAAATGTGAAGCTTGGAAGAATGATCTCGCCTTTCAACTCCTGGCAAGCCAGGAAAAGGGCAGATGTGCAGCTGTTGAGAGTAACTGCATGCTTCACGCCAATATATTCTGCGAAATGCTCCTCAAACTCCTTATTTTTCTGGCCATGGGCAAGCCATCGTGAAGAAAGCACTCCTGTGACTGCCAGAATGTCGTCTTCTCCGATTTCCGGTATACACAGAGGGATGTTCATTTTCTGATGGTGAGCTCTGCCAAGGCTCCGAAGAGGAAAATCTGCAATGCAGCAACTATCAATACAATGACGCTGATGTCCATCAATTTATGGAGTATAAAAAATGAATAGGCAAATACAAGCCCCGCTCCCATGATCAAGACCGCGCTGACTAGACCGAACATCCTCATTGGCCTGAAATAGGTCATAAGCCTGATAATGAGCATGCAAAAGTTCTTGAAATCCCTGAATGGCTTTACTGAAGAAACCCCTTTCCTCCTGAAATACCGTATTGGGACAAATTTTACAGTATACTCATTGGTGAGGCATGCGATTGTTAATGTTGTCGTAAATGAGAACCCTTGTGGGAAAAGGTTGAAGAATTTCATTGCAATCCCTTTTCTGAACAACCGGAGTCCTGAGTTGAGATCCGGGATATTCTTTCCTGTCAGGAATCTGGCTAATGCTGTCAGGATTTTTTTTGCAGGGATCCTGAACAAGGGGATATGGGGATTCTTTGTTCTCGCTCCTACAACCATATCATATCCTGTATAGAGAAGGAGCTTTGGAATATCCTGGATAGGATAGGTTCCGTCAGCATCAAGAATCAGGATCCATTCGTGCTCAGCAGCCACCAATGCCTTTTTGATCGACGCGCCATAGCCGAGGTTATAGGGATTATTGATTATCTTCACAAACGACATTCTTTTCAGGATTTCTAATGAGCGGTCTGTGGAGCCATCGTTTACTGCAATAATCTCATACGTTTTTCTTGTGGAGTCCATCACTCTCTTTACATGGCGGACAGTTTCCTCTACAGCCTGCTCTTCATTATACACAGGTATGATGACGCTTATCATTGCATTGCTCCCTGGCTTCTTTTGTACCACCCAACAAACTCTTTTATGCCTTCTGCTATCGGCACATTCGGCTTGTATCCAAGAAGCAGCTTTGCCTTCGTTATGTCAGCCCAGGTGTTGTCCACGTCTCCTCTCTGAACTGGCTTTCTGATAATTTTTGCCTTTTTTCCGATATTCTTTTCCAGCAGCTCAATGATTGCAGGAAGCTCCACCGGATTCCCACTTGCCACATTGATGATCTCAAATTTGAGCTCTTTGTCCAATGCGAGGAGGATTGCCCTCACCGTATCTTTTACGTTTGTGTAGTCTCTCTTTGTGCCCTCTCCGTATATCTCGATTGGGACTCCTTTGTTGATTTTCTCTGTGAATCCATAGATTGCCATGTCAGGCCTTCCCCTTGGCCCGTAGACTGTGAAGAGCCTTAGGATTGCAATGTTCAAGCCATACTGCTTATGGTAATAGCTGCATATAAGCTCTGCAGACTTCTTGGTTGCAGCATAGATCGATTCTTGGTTCTCAGTTGATTGATCTTCTTTAAATGGCAATGAGCTGTTGCCGTAGACAGAGGACGATGAGGAAAAGACTACAGACTTGACTTTGAAATCCTTGCAAAGCTCAAGGACGTTGATTGTCCCTATCCCGTTTACCTTGGCATAGACCTGCGGTTCCTGGGAGGAGTATCTCACTCCTGCCATGGCAGCAAGATGGATGACTTTTTCAGGTGCTTCTTTTTCAAAGATGCCTTTTAATGCGTCTTTTTCGGTGATATCTTTTTTGTATACTGTGAAGTTTCTATCCTTCTTTATCCCTTCAATGTTCTTTTCCTTTATCTTAGGATTGTAGTAATCGTTGAAATTGTCAACACAGATGACAGCATCGCCTCTTGCTATGAGGGCTTCGCATACATGAGAGCCGATGAAGCCGGCTCCGCCTGTCACAAGGATTTTCATTACTGAGAAGAACCGAGAGATGTTTTTAAAGGTTTAGCTTGGAGAAAGCAGTATCTTCATGCCTGCAGCAGCCTTTCTTGTGAACTCTCCGACAGAGCGCACTTTAAGCACCTCCTGCCAGATGTATCTTGGCCTGAAGTAGAAGGATTTGTAGGCGTGCTCGCACATCTTGAAGAGCTCCTCTTTTGGGTAGAGGCCGCAGGTCGGAGGGTCAAATGCAGTTGTTGGGTTTTCTGCGTATTTCTTCCAGGCTTCCATGACTGAGGTGTTGCCCTGGCTAAGCAAATCGCGCCATACTTCGGTTTCAGGGAAGGGAGTAAAAACAGTAAAGTGGCAGAATGAAGGCTTAAGCTTTTTTGCAAACCTGATCGTTTCGAGCATCTCTTCTTTTGTTTCTCCGGGCAGACCAAGAATGAAATAGCCCAAGCGATCCATTCCTACTTCCTTGCAGAGCCTAAAGGCTTTTTCTATCTGAGGAATTGTTACCCCTTTTTTTACTGTCTGCAGGCCTTTTACTGTTCCTGATTCAACACCAAAATTGATCCTCTCGCAGCCTGCTTTTTTCATCAGCTTGAGAAGCTCTTCATCAACGCTATCAACCCTTGTCCTGCAGTCCCAGATGATCTCCAGCTTTCTGCTGAGGATCTCATCGCATATCTCCTTTGCCCTTCTCCTGTTCAATGTCCAGGTGTCATCATAAAAAAGGATCTCATTGATGCCGAGCTGCTTGCAGCTCTCCATCTCATCTACTACAAGCTTCGCTGATCTTGCCCGAAAGGTCTTTCCTCCTGCCTGTGGGCGATCACAGAATGTGCAGAGGTATGGACAGCCCCTGCTGGTGACCATTGTTGTAAGGGGATTTGCTTTTGATAATACTGAGTAGTACTTTTTGTAAGGGGTGAGGGTCCGGTCAGGCATGGGAAGCTCGTCCAAGTTCTGGATGAATGGCTTGGGAGGAGTCACGATGACCCTTCCTTCCTTGTTTTTGAAATAGATCCCGCTGACCTGCCTTAGCTTTTCATCGCTATGGAGATTCTCTATTAACTCAGTAAATGTTTTCTCTCCCTCTCCTGCCACAACAATATCCACGTTCGGCTGGCGGATCGTCTCATTTGGGAACATGGTTGCATGGGGGCCGCCAAAGACAATCTTGATGCAGGGGTTGATCTCCTTGATGGCTTTTGCAAGGTTTAAGGAGTCGAGAAGCGTGAAGGTTAAGGCAGCCATCCCTACTACGTCTGGGTTTATCTCCCTGACTTTCCTTTTCACATCCTCATAGGACATCCCTTCAACCTGAGTGTCAAGAACTAACGCTTTGTGAGAAGTCCAGGCATTGATGCAGGTTGCGAGCCAGATAAGGCCCATCGGAGGATTGTAGCCGCGGTCTGTGGTGACGAATTTTGGCGTCTCTGCCTGGATCAGATTCTGCAATGGTGGGTTGATGAAGAGGATGTTCATTTTCCTGGTTAGGTTTGGGCTGGTATTAAATGGTTTATGTTTTCACTATGGTTAACTTCTCCTATAAATAAGTTATGGGCCTGCGGAGATTTGAATTCCGGCTGTTCGTCTCCGGACCACCGGCTCGCTTAGAGCCATCTCCAATGGAGACACTGCCATATAAGACCGGCGCTCCATTGCCTGCGTCCAGCTTCGCTGGCAGCACCAGGCTAAGCTACAGGCCCACGCATACTGTTATCAGAGGTTTTTATTTAAATATTCCTTTTTAAGAACACTTAATTATCTTTTTATAAATCTGAACCATCCTCTCAAAAATAGGGCTGAAATCATCACCTTCATAGGTTTTTAGCCCTTTGAAACTCGTCCTAACCCTTGCTTGTGGGTCAATCCAAAAATGCGGCTCATCATAACAAAAGCCACGCTTACAATACGAGCCACACGCCAATTCTCCTTGTTCATTGAAACGGATGGCTACTGCATGATCAATGTTTTTTACCTTTAAAAACGCGCCATACACTATTAGGGTAAGCAGAGCCACATCCCTGCACGTGAGAATCTCTCCTTTGGTTTCTAGTATATCCCTGGCAATAGGGACTTTTGGGATAGGCATATATACACTCTCAAAATAAAAGCCTGCGCCGTTTCCATCAGGAAGGATATACGCAACCCCCTCTAAACCTGCCTCATCCAATCTACGCTGAGAAAGCAGTTCTTGCTCTTCTAATATCCCTCTAATCGCTTGGGTTACCTTGTTTTCTATACTCGGCTCGCTTCTAAGTCCTGTTGGATAGCCACTGGAGTGCCCTCTTGCCAGGAAAGTATCCCCTCTGCAGGCATGTGAATCGCTCATTTTGTGAGGGAAATCTGAGGGATTATTTAAATCTCTCCACAACCTTTTTATAAGCACTTTTATTCTGTTTATATGAGGGTCCGTGGTCTAGCGGTTATGATGACGCCCTTACAAGGAGGCTAAGCAAGGCGTTGGTCCCCGGTTCGAATGGTGAAGGCTTAAAGCTTCGCTCTGAAAGTCCGGGCGGACCCACTTTATCAATCATGGCTGAAAAACGATACCACCTCATCATTTCAGGAAGAGTGCAGGGAGTGCTTTTTAGGTATAACTCAAAGCTGAAGGCTGACCGCTTAGGCATCTATGGCTGGGTGCAGAACATGAAGGACGGCTCTGTTGAAATCGTGTGCCAGGGAGAGGCTGGTAAGCTCCGTGAGTTTATTGATTGGTGCGGGAAAGGCCCGTTTTTAGCTAAAGTAAGGGGCATCAAGATAACAGAGGAAAGGGTTAAGAAGGAGTTTCAATCCTTCTCCATCCGATATGCGATAGTAGTATAAAGGCCAGTATACAACGTTGCCAATAGCAGAACTCTGTATTTGCTACGTAAAGACGTTGGGATCCGGGTTCGATTCCCGGCTATCGCATAAGCGATAGTCGGTCCGAGACGAAGTCTCACTACCGGCTATCGCACCTTACTTCTGGGAGTATCGGTGTCAAGACAACTATACGCGGAAGCGGAAGATTTAGAAGTGTTAGAAGAAAGTGATGACGAGATGAATGCAAACAAAAGAAAGATAAAGATAAGATTCAAACTAAACAAAGGAAGCTACGCAACAGAATACATAAAACCAACATTTGAATAAAATGGCAAACTATTGGCAAGTCGTCAAAAAAGCAATAGGGGACGCAGACATACTTTTGTTAGTCCTAGACTCAAGATTCATAGAAGAGACAAGAAACGAAGAGATAGAAGAGAAAATAAGAGCAGCTGGAAAAAAACTGATCTACGTAATGACAAAGTGCGACCTTGCAGAACAAGAATACATGGAAAAAATCAAGCACAAACTAAAACCCTCAGTGTTCGTCTCATCAAAAGAATTCTTGGGAACAACAATCCTCAAAGAAAAAATATTGATAGAAGCAAAAAGGATGGACAGCAAAGAAAGAATCAAAGTTGGAGTTTTAGGATATCCAAACGTAGGAAAATCATCACTGATAAACGCATTGAAAGGAAGAAAAGTAGCACCAACAAGCATCACAAGCGGGCAGACAAGAGGGGTACAAAAAATAAACTTCGGATCAAGAATAGCATTCCTGGACACGCCGGGAGTCATACCCTATCGAGAAAAAGACAAAAACAAACACGCACTTACTGGAACTATAGACTTCGCAAAAACAAAAGAACCAGACCTAGCAGTCATGCACATCATGGAACAATACCCCGGAAAAATAGAGAGACATTATGAAGTTGAAGTAACAGAAGACAAAGAACAAACACTAGAACAGATAGCGCTAAAGAAAAAAGTATTGCTAAAAGCAGGAGAGCCAGACACAGTACGCATGGCGGTAGTCATACTGAAAGAATGGCAGACAGGAAAAATAAAAACATAAAAAATATTTCTAAAAGAGCTATGGTCTTTGTTGATGGAAACAACTTTTATCATAATTTGAACTCAAGTTTCATTCCCTGCCTAGATCTCCTCAAATCGAGAGGCAAATGGGTAGGCTCCGCTTGCACAGCTAAATGCTATTCTTATAACCTCCGAAATAACTTTCCTTGGTTTATTCTGGATAGAAAGTTACTTATTGATACATGTTCAAAGGACTAATCTTTAAATGTCCCTTATATGATCTCCTGTCTACGCATTAAATCAGAAACATCCTACACGGCTGCACGCCCACAACCTTTAAATACATCATTTCTCACCATTTCATCATGCCTCAAAAGCAGCATCATGAGACGATCCTTGATCTTTTGACAGAGAAGGACGAGGTTACGTGGCAGTCTATGATTTATGATCTTGTCAGGACAGAGCAGATGGATCCCTGGGATATTGATGTTTCGAAGCTGACCAAGGTATATATCGAGACCCTAAAAAAGCTGCAGCAGATTAATTTTAGGATAACCGGAAAGGTTGTTTTGGCTGCAGCCTTATTGCTGAAGATCAAGTCAAGCAGACTGGTCGGAAGGGATATCGAGGAGCTTGACCGCTTATTCAGCCAGGCAGAGCAGGAAGAGGAGGATTTCTTCTATGAAGACTTGGTGGACGCCGTAGGAGAGAAGCCGAAGCAGAAGGAATCCCTGTTCTTCAAAACCCCCCAGCCAAGGCAGAGAAAGGTCTCTGTCTATGACTTGATTGAGGCTTTGGAGCAGGCGCTTGAGGTTAAGAGAAGGAGGGTGCTGAACACGATTATTCCGAAGCTTCTCGATCTTCCTGAGAAGAAACGCGACATCACCCTTATCATCCTTGAACTCTATGCTAAGATTAAAGAACTCTATTCAAGAAAAAAGGGAGATCTGCTTTTTTCAGAGCTTCTTCCTTCGAACAAAAAGGAGGACAAGGTGCTTACCTTTGTTCCTCTCCTTCATCTTACTAATGAACGGAAGGTTGATTTGGAGCAGAAAGAGGCGTTTGGTGAGATTTTTGTGAAGGTGCTGCATTAGTGAACGCATTTTGCAGACTCGAAACCTTTTTATACGGCGTTCTATTCGTGGAGTGTATGGGAAAGAAGGAACTTGAAGCAAGATTCATGCAGTATCAGGAATTGGGTGTAGAAATCAAACAGGTCCAGCAGCAGATAGCAATCATTGAGAATCAGGCAGCAGAGCTTGAAGGGTTTGTCTCGGATCTGGATGAATTCAAGTCGCTGCAGGAGGCAGAGATCCTTGTTCCGATTATCAACGGAGTGTTTGCAAAGGCACGCCTTCCTCACGCAAATCAACTCTTTGTCAATGTTGGGTCGCAGATTGTTGTGCCAAAAAGCATCGAGAGCACCAAGGATCTGCTGAGTGAGCAGCGAAGCAGCTTGATGGAGTTCCGCGAGCGCCTGGTGGAAGTGCTTCATGACAAGGTGCATGCTGCAATAGCCATTGAGCAAGAATTGGTGCAAGCGAAAGACAATGTTTAAGTTCCTTAAAGATACATTGAGGAAAGGGATTTCTAAGGTTTCTGAGGCGTTGGGCAAGAAAGCCGAGGAGCCTCCAAAGCAAGTTTCAGTAAAGGCCATCCCTGCAAAGCCAGCAAGCGAGATGCCAGTAGAAGCCCCAATCAATCAGGGGCCTGCCAAGCCACTCCATGAACAGATCGCTGCCAAGCCGGTGCAACAGCCTCGGGAGTTGCCAGCCAAGCCAGCAGCGCAGCCAAAAGGCATTTTTCAATCGCTGGCTGAGAAGGTTACGACAACCACAATCTCCGATGCAAAGTTTGATGATCTGTTTTGGCCTCTGGAGGAAGGGATGCTCGAGAGCAATGTTGCTGTCGAGGTGATCGAGAAGATCAAGGGAGACCTGAAAGGTGAACTTATAGGGGTCCCTCTCAAGAGAGGGGATGTCCAGAAGATTATTGAAACTTCTTTCGGAAAGGCTGTCAAGGATGTGCTTTCCATTGATTCCTTCTCCCTGATTGACAAGGTGAAGGCTAAGAAGCCCTCTGTGATATGTTTTGTCGGGATTAATGGCTCTGGAAAGACCACTTCAATTGCGAAGATCGCCCATCTGCTTCAGCAGAATGGCCTGTCTGTTGTCCTTTCTGCTTCTGATACCTTCAGGGCAGCTTCAATTGAGCAGCTTCAGCATCATGGCGACAAGCTTGGGATCCGCGTCATCAAGCATACGTATAAATCAGACCCCGCTGCTGTGGCTTTTGATGCAATCAGCCATGCAAAAAGCAGGCATATCGACGCTGTGCTGATTGATACTGCCGGGAGGATGCACAGCAACACCAATCTCATGGACGAGTTAAAGAAGGTTGTAAAGGTTGCAAAGCCGGATATTACTCTGTTTGTGGGTGAGAGCATAACAGGAAACGACTGCATTGAACAGGCAAAGACCTTCAATGAGGCGATTGGGATAGACGCTATCATTCTTGCAAAAGCAGATATTGACGAGAAAGGAGGAGCTGCGCTTTCTGTCTCGTATGTGACGCAGAAGCCGATTCTTTATTTGGGGACAGGACAGGAGTATGATGACCTTGTTCAGTTTAAGCCTGAGGATATTGTGAGGCAGCTGGGGTTGGCGTGATTCAGTGGCCTCCAATTCTGCCACCCAAAACTATATAAACCAAGCCTTCCTGGGGTAAAACAGAGGTGGTTGGGATTAAGGCGATAAAACGAATCGATCCAGTCTCCCTGGCTAAGGTGACGGGGGTTGTTGCAGGAACCTTTACGTTTATCTTCGCAACTGCAGTTACTTTGATTGTCTCGTTTATCCCCGGAATGATGCCATTTGTGGGAGTCCAGGTTGGCTTTTCTTATATCCTGACAGAAACCCTGATCAGCCTCATCGGAGGATTCGTGTTTGCCATCATCATAGCCTATCTCTATAATCTTTTTGCTCCAAAGCTCGGATACGTCATGATCGACATTTAACATGATAAGCTTCGTTGATGTTGGGTTGAGCGGAATCTCTGCGGTTCTTTTCGCAGCAGTAAACATCCCTATCTTGAGACTTATTGTTGCTAAAATCTACAATCTGAGGGATACAACGCTTCAGACAGCATCCATTGTGGTTGGGGCTGCTACGCTTGTCTATTTTGTTTTGAGTTTTTTCCTGTCTCTGCCATACCTTCCTGGCATATCCTTTATCCTTGCAATGGCAGCTTTTCTTGTGCTGCTCAAGAAATCTTACAGCATCAACTGGTCAAAGACAGTGCTGGTGTGGCTCGTATGGGTTGGCGCCTTTGTCTTTCAGGGCATGGTCATCTTCCTTGCAGTTACTCCGTTTCTTTAAACCTGATCTTTCCATTATAGTACACTCCTTCCTTTAATTTGACCGGCCTCCAGGAGTCTTCAACCAATTCTGCCTTAAGCCAATCTGCCAGCTCCTGCGGGTTGCCTATGGTAGCTGACAGTGCCAGTATCTGCCCCTGCCTTTCCTTGAGAAGCGTCAGAAGAATCTCCAAGGTTGGGCCCCTGCCTGGATCGTTGAGAAGGTGCACTTCGTCAACAACAACAAGGCTGACGTATTCGATCCATGGAGCCTGATGCCTGAGCAGCGAGTCAAGCTTCTCGGCAGTGGCGATGATTACATCATAACTCGCAAGGTAGCTATCATCAGAGTCAAAGTCTCCCATGGAGAGCGCCACATTTGCCACGGCGCTGTATTTTCGCTTGAATTCCCTGAACTTTTCGCTGCCTAATGCCTTCAGGGGAACGATGTAGATCATTTTTCTATGCTGCTCAAGCACTACTTTGAGCCCTGCAAGCTCAGCAATCAAAGTCTTTCCTGATGCAGTTGGAGTGCAGATCAGGAGGTTTTTCCCTTCGAGAAGGCCTGCTTTTATGGCCTTTTCCTGGCAAGGCCTCAGCTCGTCTATACCCTCTGCTTTAAGGATGCTGAAGAGGGCTTGAGGTATTTTGTGCTGGATGTCCTTGAGCTGCATGCCTTTGTGAGTGTCTCTGCTCTTATTAAGGTTTCGAGAACTTAGAGCGAGCGTAGCGAGCTAGGGTCTAAACCCCCGCCCTTCAGGGCGTTTTTTCTAGAAAGGTTTTTGTGGCGGCTTCGCCGCCAGCAAGCTGGCGGACGAAACTGCGCACGCACTACCCATTCAAAGTAGCGTGAGCTCTCGTCTGTCGGAGGACGAGAGCATGAACAACATGAAGCGGTTGAGCCACAAGGTGACGATGAACTTTTGGCACTTTGAGTGGTGCACGAAGTATCGCTACAAGATGATGCAGAGGCTGGAGATTAAAAATCTTGTGAATGCAGCAATCAGAAAAGCGGCACATGAACATGGAATCACGTTTCGTGTGCTTGGCGTACTTCCGGAACACGTTCATGCGCTTGCATCACTGCCCAACGGGATGACCGATTCACGGGCGCTTGCTTTGCTCAAAGGCCGTTCAAGCTACCTTATCTTTCGCAACCGTGAGCACGTTGCCTTGCGCTACCCCAAGAGGCATTTCTGGGCGCCGAGCAGTTATTCAGTGACGGTAGGGGTGAATGACCTTGCCGCATGCGAGACCTACATCAAGAATCAGGAAGCACACCACAACGTGGTGTTCAGCTAGCGCGGGAAGCTCCGCCCTTTAGGGCGGGGAGGGGGTCACGTTTTTACATGGTATTCAAAATAATCATCCCAGGGATTCTCAAGCTTCATCATCTGCTTCATCGTAAGCTTTTCAAAATACCTCCTAAATGGCCGCATGGAGTTTCCATGGGCTGAGATTGCAACATTGATCCTTTCTTTTTTCATCTTTTTTATTAAGTCTTTTATGAATGAATTTACTCTCTTTTCAACCTGCTTCACGCTTTCTCCCTCTGGAGGCGGGAAATTGTAGGAGCGGTGCCATTTGTCAAAAAGCTTTTTTCCGTATTTCTTTATTATTGTTGTGTGATAGAGGCCTTCAAATGAGCCGTATGAGCGCTCGATCATCCGGTCATCCTTTATTTTTTTTACTCCTTTGTGGTATTTGAGCACTTCCTTTAGTGTGTCTTTGCTTCTTGATACATGAGTATAATAGGCAACATCGATCTTTTTTGATTTCAGCTTTTTTGCTATCTTTCTTGCCTGTTTTATTCCTAAGGGGGTCAGCTTGGAGTCTTTGAATCCAGTAAACCTATGGTCTCTGTTGAAATAGGTCTGTCCGTGCCTGAAGAGGTAGATGTTGAGGATCATTTTATCCACTCACATATACAGTTTTTGTCTCCCAATCAAACCCAATCTCATCAATCGTGCATTCATGCTCATCCTCTCCGCATACAGGAGCGGTGTCAAGGAAGCTAAACTTCTCATTCTTCTCATAGCATTGCCTGTGCCACCAGTTTCCTGAATCAGGATCTACTTTCTCTATGACTTTTGAGTAGCTTCCTGTGTCCTCTTTGATGTATTCCACAACAAAGTCGCCATTATCTGCTATAGTGCATTCTGCTACAAAGGGATCAGCAGTTCTTTTCAGAACAGGAGAGTTTGCCTTTAAAGAGCCATAAGCAAGCTCTCCTGTCACATTAGCATTTCCATTCACATGCAATTTGGCTGTAGGAACAGCCAATCCCATGGCTGTCTTTCCGTTTACAATCCTGAACTCATTTGAGCCTCCTGAAGACATTTCTACGTAATTTGTCCTATTGATCCACAAGAAGTTTGAGCCAGCTGTGAAGTATAATGATCTTTCACCATAAGCAGCTATGTTTCCATAGGAAGTAGAGCCTGAGAGGGTTACATAGGGATTATAGATGGTTCCAGTCAGGTTTACATCTCCATTGACATGGAGCTTCTTTGTAGGGGTTGTTATGCCTATCCCTACATTTCCTGCGTTGTCGATAACCAATCTTGCATCTGGAGCTCCAGATGTTCCTGTCTTAAACCACATATTGCCTGAGCCGTCTGAGCCAAGACCTGCCCAGTTGGTGTCTCCTGCATCATACAATAAGATATTGGCATTTCCTCTTGGGATTGCTGTCAAACTACCAAAATTGGTTCCAATACGGGCTCCTCTTGTGACTTCAAGCACATGGCTGGGGCCTGTGCTGTTCACTCCGAGCATTCCATCTTCTATGACAATCCCTGCTCCGCTTATTGAAATGGCTGCCAGTATGAAGAGGGCTAACGCTAGAGCAAGTCTGGATACTGAGGTGAATAATGTTTTGAGTATAGGTTGGCTGCTGAAATATTTTTCATCTGATTTGATCTCCCTAATCTTGCTTTGTTTCATACGCTTTCACCTCATGGAGCTCCATTCTGCGTCAATGTTCCTTTCATAAAAACATACCCCGACTCATTTACAACAACCTGCCATTCTCCATCTTTTCTTATTCTGAAATCAGTATCATCCAAAGAGGATGATATGGTTGACTGATTCTGGAACAAAGTTCCATCAATATACATATTGCCATCATTCTCGATAATCAGAACATCTTCTCCGTTGTTTCTTATGATGAAGGCAAAGTCAGCGTTTCTTGTGTGGGCGGAGTTCTGCTCCAAGATACCTTTAATCACGGCGTTTCCTGAGTCGCCGAGCCAGGCCATGTTGCTGCCTGAAGTATTCTTGATGGTGAATTTATTGAAGTCTGGAGGCAATATTGTGAAGTTATACATCGCAACAATCTCTGTCTGATTATAAGCCAGGAGATTATCATTTTCATCTGTTGCAGCAACCCATACCCTGTATGTGCCATTGCCGTTGTTACTTGTATTCCATGCATTTGGATTCCAAATAGCATCGAGCTTTAATGTTTGATTTATATTAACTGTTCTTGGGGATGTATCATTCTGTATTATGGCTTCGTCTACGAAGCCACTGCCATTATAGTACTGGATCTTCATCAATAAATATATGGAAACATTACTTTCTCCATTATTGATTATTTTTGACTCAGTGGATTTACAGATACCATCGCAATACGCGTTATCAGTGCAATCTGATTGAGAAGAACAGGATGTTGGGCAGGTAGTGCCATCACATGTTACATAATAATCGCATGTTTTTACAGTTGGGCCATATTTACATCCTCCACCAGTATTAATGCCTGCATCACACACATCATCTCTTAAGTATGAGGGCGTGCTACCGCTACCTGTAACGCAAGTTTGGTCTGGGCAGTCTGCCGCATCAGTCCAAGTGCCTCCTCCATCACATCTTCGCGGATCATCACCGGTATCTGTATCATACGCATAGTTATAGCATTGATAGTATCCATTACTCTCTATTTGAGCATCCCAATTACACTCATTTGAAGCTGTGCAAACGTAACCAGTGCTATCTCTTCCATCCAAAGAACATTGGTTGCTTGCGCAGGCACCATTTCTTTCTGACATGTTATTTGTATACGTGACCCCGCAGTCTATTCCATTCGATAGGTCTGATTGGCAATAGCCAGTTGAGTTGCAGAATTGTCCTGCTACGCAATCTGAGTTTTGATCGCAATCGACATAGGTTATTTGGAGATATGTGTTTGCATTATTTACAAGAATCTCTCCAGCAACAATATCATCCAAATCTTCCTTCCCTTTAAAATGATAATAACAATAACCATCACCGTAGCAGCCTTCTTTATGGTCAATATCGTTAGAGGACATCGTGTAGGTAGAAGTGCCAGACATCTTATTTGTTTGATAGATTAATCCTCTGCCAGGCTGGATATTCCAAGTTAGGTTACTTGGGTTATATGGACCGTCATAATAGTACACTTCAACATATCCGTCTGCTTGGGAATAATCCTGCATATCTACATAGAAGCTTAAGGTTATTCCCACTATAGCTTTATTGCTCCAATTTAGTGAGCCATTTCCAAATCGTATGGCGGCACTATCTTCTTGTACACCAACCTCGTCATAGAAATCTGGGGAATTTACCTGATACGTAGTGCTAGGGTTGCTTTGACTTAGCTGATTGCCTTGTTTTTCTGATGTGTCATCATAGGTGACAGTTGTTGAATGTTCTCCAACAGTAAGGTTTTTCCCAAGGATTGTGTCATTAAATTTAAAATTTAATTGTTGCTTATTAGACAATGAATTATAATTTACAGAAGTTTTTTTTGCACCATTTATTTTGACAGGAATATCTTTATTCATCTCATTCTCATCCTTGATTATTGGTTTAAATGTGATAGAAGTGTAATTAAAATCAACAATCTCCAAATCATACCTACTGTCATTCTCTAGATAAACCAGCTCAAATACGCCTTTATCCATTAAGCTTCGAGCTTTCTCGACCCTTTTCCACCCTCCACCCTCCTCAATATTTCGAGTAGAGCCATACATAGTCCTTGTTCTGCTTCCATCTTCATTGATTATTTCATCGAAGACCGCCCCATATTTCTGCCCTTCGTCTGTTGGGAGCAAATCAGATTTTTCTAGGAGTATCAGGATTGGAGGATGGTTCTCTTCGGCTGTGGAGTTTGCTGTTGTGTTTTGCTCTTCGGAAGATTGATTCGTGTTGTTTTCTTCTGGAGGGTCGGTTATGTTTACAAACTCATTGCTGGTGTAATCATCCTTTAATGTTTTTATGTTGATGTAGAGATTATATGCTGAAGCTATAGCTACAGAACTAGAGGCATTAGCATTGTATGTCTCGCCATAAGAAGATGAAGTAATGCTTACATTAAAGTTTTTTGCGCCTTCTTCTGTTGCGTTGACTGTCCATACTGCTGTTTTTGAGGAGCCGTCATTTATTGTTTCCAAATCCCGAGGATTAGCGCCCGAGATAAGTGTCAATCCAGAAGGAAGGTTTAAGGTTACACTAACTCCATGAGCATTTAAGTCTCCTGTTGGTGTTATTTGAGCGGAGATGTTGAAGAGTTGTCCTTCTTGTTTGCCTGACGGATTTGAGAGGGATGCGCTTAGGGCTGGAGGGTTTATTGTGAAATCTGTATCGGTCTCTGTAGCAACAGCAAACTCCTCATTGCCAGTCCAAACATCAGCGGAGTTTACTTTAAGAACAATATTATCATAATTAGTATCTGTTGCAACCTGTTCGACATTATCTATACCGGAGGTGGAAGAGTCAACTGTGTTTCCATCAGATTCATCATATAGATAAAGATCTATATCATGCAGAGATTCACCTTGGTGCTTAAACCAAACAAGAGTGGATGTATCCCCATTGTCTACATTAGTGAGTTTATAAAGTCTAACTCCATCATCGGTAAAACTCGATTCGTACCATGTGTTGTCTATATAAGTATGAGCCGATCCTAAATTAACTGAACCCCAACCATAATATTCGTCCCAACCAGTATCACCATAGTCCCTTGCAGTGTTTATCAATAATGCTTTGATTTCTAGAGTATTAGACAACACATCATCGAACCAAGCTGAGGCAGCCGAGACATGAGGTACAGCAAAACTAGTTCCACCCCCTACCTTCGCAATTGAAAACTCTCCCGACGCATTAGCACTCTTTATTGCAACTCCTGGAGCCATAATGTCTGGTTTCTTTCTTCCATCACCTGTAGGCCCTCTTCCACTAGCACCCCCAGACGCAGAAATTGACCAGTTACCCCATACGTCATCATCTCTATTAGTTGTATTTTTGTCATCCATTGCACCTACTGTTATTACATTATATCCATCACCTGGTTGGGTAAGATTCTTGCTACCTGTATTCCCTTTGTTCCCTGCTGCGACAACAATTGTAGCCCCACCTACATCTGCCTCAGTATCATAATCTGTAGTGATTAGTGATGTTCCATCTTTTTCTTCTTTATCTTTTCCTACACTTAAACTTATTACTTCTGCCTGATCTGGAGCATCCCATAATGACCAATTCATAGCTTGAATCATATTATTTTCATCAATCTCATCTCCATCTTCATCCAACTTAACATTAATCATACTGCTTATGTTGTACATAACTCCTCTGTAAGTGTCATTTGATGAGGCAATAATGCCTGCAATAAGGGTTCCGTGATTTAAAACATCATTTGTTGCCTCTCCATCATAACTTTTGTTATACCATGTCCTCAATGTACTCCCATCAGACAAATATTTCAGATTGGGGTGACTTATGTTAATGCCTGAATCAATTATGGAGATTGTTGCAAGGGGTTCGGGTCCGTTTCCTCCTGAGTAATCATTCTGTAGGCTGCTGGCAACTATCGCTCCTGGGCTAATATCCAAAGCAAATCCGCTTTCTTTGACATTAAGCCCAATACCTTCTATCCTGCTATCGTTCAAGAATCCTATGACTTCTCCCACTTTGATTCTGGCTATTATTATATTGCTAATCAGAAAGTTATTAATGATATCCCCTTCCTTTGATTGAATCTCTTCTAATAACGGTTCTTGAATCTTGGCGTTACTGATTGAGAGATTATGTTCAATATCATTTCTTAATTGCGTTTTTAATTGGTTTTTTGCTCTGGCTAAATCTTTAATCTTATCTCTATCCTCCTGTGATATACGCTGATACAAGTCCAGGCTATGTTCCTCCTCCTGAAGAGGAGTAAGATTCCTTGGTTTATATTTCTTAAGAACATCTTTAATCTTAGCACTATAGTTTTTGATATCTGGCTCATATTCCTCTTTTATCTTACTGATAACCTGTCTGGGAGGATTGCCCTCCAGTCTGATTATTATTTCTAATTCTTCATTTGCGCCAATCTCGGCTCTTTGGTATTGGGTTATATTATCCTGTAGACGTGAACTTATCCTGGGGGTTCCAGTCTCTGTGATCACTGGCTTGTTTAAAGCGGAGACGGTTATCACTAGAGAAAGGAACATAATAATTGAGATATAAACCAGTATTCTTATCTTGGGGTATACATTATTTCTTTCAATCAACCTTCACCTCTATCTATTATGACCTATCATCTGTTATACTTCCCACCAGTCTGCTTATTAACCAGATTACATGTGCGATTTATACATTGAGGTTCTGCTGAGCATGTCCAGTGGTCATTTGTAGATTCTTCTCTCGATTCACATCGGTCATAATTAAGACAAAACCCACTAGACTCATTTAGATACGTCTCTAAGTATATCCTATTGATAGCATGATCTTTGTCAATATGGTTGCATTTACAGCATGCATACTTTATCTTCACACAATCTTCATCTGCCGTACATAGTCTTTCATCCCATCCAAATGGAGTAAAATTCAATTCTGTATTGCCTAAATAGAAATCTGTGCTCGGAATATCGCTCGCAAAATCAGAATGCCGAATTCTACTTATCCCAAAATACGTTCCGTCATCAAGCTGGAATATCTCTCCGTTTGTAAGATCCTCAAAATACTTGCCATTTATAGTTATTGAAAAAGAACTCCAAGCATTAAAAAAGACCCCACCTTTAATAACATTCCCGTATTCCAATAAGTAACCTTTTCCATTAAATAGTACCCCTTTCCCATTTGGTTTTTTCTCAAATTCTGTTATTGTGTCTACAATAAAAGACACACTTTCATCTGTTCCATTAACACCTACGGACTCATTCCCACTCGTTTCATTAGCAGTTACATTATTGCTTTCATTTGTCTCATTAATGCCAGTCTCGTTTGTTGAGTTAAGTTCTTGGTCAATGTTTTCATCAATCTCCCTTACCACACACAGCACCTGCCTGTCATCAGCCTTAATCCAGCTTGTAACACTCGTCCCATTCTCCTTAACAATAGCCCTATATATAGGAGTTACTTGAATCTCTTTTCCACACTGAGAGTTAATAGAACTTATAATCTGGTTAATCTCACCAGATGCCCAATACGTAATCTTAATCTCAGCATCTGGGTTCTCATCAAGAAATTGTTGGATTTGAGGGATGTTTGTCACAAAAGATTCTATATCTGTAGCAGAGCAACCAGTAATAATAATACTAACAATTACTGCTAGTAAATATTCAACTGCACCAGATCTCGTTAATTTCACCCCCTTCCCCTCGCTAAAAACCTTCAGTCTTTATAAGCCTTTATCCTTTCGTTATTTTCCAAACCTTGCTTTTTTTCCAAGAGAACTCTCTATCTCCAGCAGCCGGTTGTATTTTGAGGTCCTGTCTGACCTGGCGGGAGCTCCGAACTTGACCTGATCTGCTCCAATGCCGACTGCAAGATCTGCGATAAATGAATCTTCTGTCTCTCCGCTCCTGTGGGAGGCGATTACCTTCCAGCCGGCTTTTTTTGCAAGCTGAGAAGCCTTGATTGCTTCAGTCACAGTTCCTATCTGGTTTGGCTTTAAGAGAAGGGCGTTTGCAGCTTTCTTTTTGATTGCTGTCCTGATCCTTTCAGGATTGGTCACAAGCAGGTCATCACCTACGATCTGGACTTGCTTTCCGATTGCAGCCTGCAAGGAAGACCACCCTTCCCAATCATCTTCTGCAAGGCCATCTTCTAATGAGATTACCGGGTATTTCTTTATGAGATCCTGATACATCTGAGCCAGGGATTCTGAGCTGTATGTTTTGCTGCCAATCCGGTAGCAATCGCTCTTTTTATCATAAAACTCTGAAGCAGCAGCATCCAGGGCAATCTTTATTTTTCCAGTGTATCCGGCTTCATCTATACATCTCAAAAGGAATTGGAGCCTTTTCTCTACACTATCCATTGGAGCGATGAATCCTCCTTCTGCTGTGACTGAAGCTGCTGCAAATCCGTATTTTCTGGCTATTCTTTCCTTAACAATATGGTAAGCCTCTGTTCCTGCTCTTAATGCTTCGGAGAACGACTTAAACTTTAGTGGAACAATCATATATTCCTGGATGTCGTGCTCTGCACCAACGTGGGCCCCTCCGTCCAGGATATTCATTTGAGGAACCGGCAGCCTTATCCTCCTGTTTCTTGCAAGATTGCTGATGTGCTGAAAGAGCTCTCGGTTCCCTGCTCCAAGGCGGCAGGCAGCCATGCTGACAGCCAAGGCAGCATTTGCTCCTATCTTGGCTTTGTTTGCCGATGGATCGAGGCTTTGCAAGGTGGTATCTATGAGCTTCTGGTTGGCAGGGCTTTTTCCTCTGAGAGCTTTTGCTATTTTCGTATTGACGTTTGCTACTGCTTTCAGCACTCCTTTTCCGTTATAGCGCTTTCCGCCATCTCTTAACTCATGAGCTTCATGAATTCCTGTAGAGGCGCCTGAAGGAACAGAAGCTTTTGCCGCTCCTTTAGAAGTGCGTATTATTGCCTGCACTGTAGGATTGCCTCTGCTGTCGAGAATCTCTAAGGCCTTTACTTCACGTATCACAGTCATTACAGCAAACTGTAAGAATTGAGGTTTAAAAAGCTTTTCTAAACCAGCCCCTTCTCCTTCCATCCAGGCTCTTTCACAATCCTGCGGTATTTTGCATATTTGTCCTCAGGGCTCCACTTTGGAGGGACTTTAGAAAGCGCTTTTTGTCCGCAGGAGCAGACTTCTTTCATCGTGTACTTTTGGCAATTGCTGCACCAGAGAATCCGCTTCATGCTTCTGCTCGCTTGAATTCTGCAATGCCTACGTGCTTCTCCATGTATTTCGTGGCTTCGTCAACTGCCTTTGTCAGAATTGCCTCTGCAGACTTGTAATCGTTTGACTTCACGCTCACCTGATAGGTTCCTGCGCCGGTATAGATGACCTGTATCCCCTGTTTTCCATCAAACACCTTCCTGAAGACCTCTTTTATCTGGCTGATGCCGTCACTCGCAAAGCTCACGAGCTTCATCTTTCCCTTTATCTCCACTTCAATCGGCTTGATTCTCTGCTTGATTGCAGAAAGCAGCTCCTTTGCGAGCTTTGGGCTGAGCTTGAGAGCGTCCAGCGAGTCCTTGTCTTCAGCCACGCTCTGGAAGAAATCATGCAGTGTGCCGTATTTCTCATGCACTTTCGGCATAATCTTCTGCAATATGTCATAGGTATTCTCCTTTACATTGGTGCATGCGAATTCTACAATCTTCTCTGCTTTCTGCTCCAGCTTCAGCTGATTGACCTTGTTCTTCCTCTGGTTGTCATTTACCCTTCTGAGCGAGAGGTCAATATGGCCGCGCTCCAGGCTGATCCTGAGGACTTTGCAGACAACCTTCTTGCCCTCAACAACGAAATCGCGGATATTTCTAATCCTTCCCGGAGCAACCTCTGAGATGTGGATCATTCCCTGCTTCTTGTATTCATCAATCTCAACAAATATGCTGTGGTGCTGGACTTTCTTTACTGTACAGAGAAGAAGCTCTCCCTCTTCAGGATACCCTTTCTTGGTGTAAATCATGGCAGGACTTCAACCACCTTGACCTTGATTTTGGTTTTTCCTCCTCCGGGCGTTGCTATCACCTTGCCGCAAACCAAACACAAGACCTCTGTAGAAGCCTTTCCAAAGATAATCTGCTCGTTCTTGCATTTTGTGCATCTGACCTTAATGAACTTGCTTGATGGCTCCATACCTGTAAAGAAGCGAGGGGTGGTTTAAAAAGGTTTTGTATGCTCTGGCTCTGTCCTGTTTTCAAACAGCGAGGCCCCCATTATTCCCTTCCTTCTAATCCCCCCTGCTTTGTTCGTGAAGCGCGTCATTGAATGCTTCGCTGTCGAAATAGTCTTCTTCTATTTTTATATGAGTCAACATTTGCATTTTATCTCTGTTTTTAGAATATCCTCTTTTATTATGTACGTTATGGCACCCTTCTTTTACAAAATATACTTCTCCTCCTCCGTATCTGAAATAGAGCGGATCAAAAACGTCTGCGAAAGTCACTCTTTTTCCCATGAAATTTACCCCGTCCCGGCCTTTAACCAGCCTTTCGCGAAGAGCTCTGTTCTCATGTAATTCCTTTTTTTCTATTTTTGCGCCAGTCTTAATAAAGAGTAGATGAGGCAACTCCATATCGGAGAATTGTGATTTAAAACCCCAACCATCACCACATCGAAAATCTTTAAACTTATCACCCGGCCCCACTCGTACTGGCATGCTGTTTATTCTTCTTTCTAGCATTATGTTATAGGTATAGGGGAGTCCTCGGCCATGCTCATTATAATGAAGATCTTCTACGGTTAGATATACACCACTTTCGTTCAAACTTTTATAAAGGTCTTCAAGGCCATCTAAAAAACAACCCATTAGGTCAGTAATATTCTGTACGCCTATTCCAGAACCCTTCAGGGCTTTAAATCCATCTTCATCAAAATGGGAATAATATCTCGTGTAGCCTCTGAGCGTATGCGGGAATATCCCTTTTATAATCTTTCTTTCTTCCTCATTGGCATCCCTTTCCTTCTCTACTATTTTTGTTCTCTTCTCACAAAACCCACTGCCTGGATTTGATGCAAGCATAATTTTTGGACCTTCTCCCATTTTGATTTACCTCCTTGTTATCTTTACTCTCAAACAGGAACAACCAAAAACTATTTAAATAATTGCTACCTACTAGGTAGGTTATAATAAATATGAAACCGGAATCAGACATATTGCGGCAGTTCGGCTTGACTGAAAAGGAGATTGAGGCTTATCTTCTCTTGTTAGAGCTTGGCCCAGCAACTTCAGGAGAATTGATGAAAAAACTTGGCTATTACAGCAAAACCATCTATGAACTTCTTGAAAAACTGATGGGGAAAGGATTAGTGAGCTATGTTATCCAATCAAATAGGAAGCATTTTGAAGCAGCTCAGCCTGAGAAACTTCTGGATATTTTGAAGGAGAGAGAGTCCAATATTAAAACACTTACAACAGAACTCAAGGCAATTCTGCCAAAATTAAACGAAAAGAGGATTTTAGCGAAAGACCGGCAGGAAGCGGCAATCTACAAAGGGCCTAAAGGAATTAAGTCGATACTTGACGACACATTAAAGCAAAAAAAGGAAATTCTTGTCTTAGGGAGCGGAGGGAGATTCAAGGAAACGTTGCCGGTCTATTACGAAAACTGGAAAAGAAGGAGGATAAAGCAGAAGATTCCAATAAAAGTCTTATGGAATGAAAAGCATCAATCGAAGATAAGCGAATTTTTCGACGAGAAATTCATGGATATCCGGATCTTGCCTGCTGTTTTTGACAATCCCTCTCCAACGATCGTGTATGATGATTGTGTTGCCATTCTTGTCTGGGGCGCTGCTCCTTTGGGAATTGTGATCAGAAGCAGAGAAACAGCCAAAAGCTATCAGCATTATTTTGAGGTCTTGTGGAGGGTGGCGAAGAAAATATAAGGTATAGTGTTATATAAACAACCAAACTTTATTCAGTTATCATGGCAATCAAGAAATACTCAACAAAACCCCCTATACTAAGATTATGCTCCGAAGGAAGGCTATCAATAGGAAAGGCAGCTGAAATACTCGATAAAAGCATCTATGATCTCCAAAGGCTATCGAAAGAAAAGGGAATCCTGTTAACAGCAACAAAAGAGCAAAGAGAGAAAAGCAGAGGATTGCTGAGGAAGCTGCCTTAAGTATCTTCCACAATCTTTATATCCTGTTTCTTCTTTTTCTCTATGATGCCCGGCCTCAAACATGCTCCATTCTGGATGTTCCTCCTGCTGTTATTAACATTTTTTCTTATCGAGCTTCCCGGTCTTTCCCATATTGACCCCGGAGATGAGCATACCTACATCTACATGGGCAAGCTGGTCGCTGAGGGAAAGATGCCCTATCGGGATTTCTTCAACAGCCACCCTCCTGTGCAAGTATTTGTTTCAGGGATTCTATTTTCATTGTTTGGATTTAGTATTGTTATCTTCAAATTAGTCCCGTTCTTCTCAACGATTGGTACCTCAGTACTATTGTTCTTTTTAATAAAAAAACTATTTGGGCCTTGGGAAGGCTTGCTTGGGGCTGGCTTGTTTTTGTTTTCCTACCGGGTCATGCTTGAGGCGACGTATTTTCTTGGAGTTGATTTGACGACGTTTTTTGTTGTTCTCTCATTATTTTTGTTATATTCAAAGAGGCCTTTATGGGCAGGGAGTATAGCAGGCGTGGCTGCCTTGACTGGCTTGTATTCATTGGTTGTCATTTTTGCTGTGCTTGCCTTTCTTTTTTTTAAATCTAAAAAACTGTTTTTGAGGTATAGTATTGGCTTCTTTATTGTTGGAGGTTTGATTAATTTAGCCTTGTTATTGGTTCCTGGCTATTTCTTGCAGGTCTATTGGTATCATGCATTGAAGCCATCTTTGCCTGGGAGCACGTTTTCGATATTTCTTGCGTTCATGCAAAAGCATTACCTAATCCTGTCGCTGGCTCTGCTCGCTGCATTTGGCTGCCGCAGGAAAAGACTGCTTCTGCCCTTCATTATCGCTTTCTTTTATCTTATATTTTTGCTTTGGGTAAGGCTATTCCATTTCTATTTTGTGTTATGGCTGCCTTTCCTGGCAATGCTTGCTGCTGTTGGATTGATGGATATTCTGAGCAGATTTCCAAAGTATAGGGATATTTTCATTGCAATTTTCCTTATTTTCTTTGGATATTCAATCGTTTCAACAGCGATCTATCTCCAGAGCTTTGATTTTATTGATTTTGCTTCAGAGAGAGAACTTACAGGCTTTATTATGGACAATGCTTCTCCTCAAGACAGGATCTTCGGGGATGTCCTGACTGTGCCTTTGCTGGCCTTGCGGACCGAGGTTCCTATAGCCTTTGATTTTGTGGACACGAATGCAATGCGCTTCCTTTCAGGACTGGCTGATTTTGGGGAGGTGCTGAAAAAACTTAAGGAAGAGAAGGTTCGTTTTGTGGTTGTTCGTCCATTAGAAGGCTTTGGAAACTCAGCCATTGTACGGGATTTTCTTGTTGAAAGCTGCCTTCAATCCTACAGAGTTACTGATCCTTATTGGGGGGATGTTTTTGTCTATGATTGCTCGAAGCAGCCATCTTTAAATAGCTGATTTCCTTCCCTCTTTTTATGCTGAGTTTATGCATTATCACCAAGGATGAAGAGATCTTTCTTCCTGCTTGTTTTCAAGCTGT
>Ga0209541_10002366_pt1 | contig 35846 bp, 38 predicted proteins | sample RifCSPlowO2_01_FD_184027 | JGI IMG/M metagenome (GOLD analysis project Ga0209541, IMG submission 184027) | Groundwater microbial communities from Rifle, Colorado - Rifle CSP2_plank lowO2_0.1 (SPAdes) (version 2) | ecosystem: Environmental > Aquatic > Deep subsurface > Groundwater | place...
GAGCCTCGAGCGTCTCGACGGACTCGAGTACGCGATCACGGACGGAACACGCATGTCGGGCGACCGCACCGTGTACTACGTCGTGATCAACGGCGTCTGCCTCGTCGAAGCGCGCGTGTCCGTGCATGGCGAACAAAACGGTCGACATCTCGTGACCGTCTACGTCATCACATACAGCCTGCCGGGTTCAACCACCCTGCACGCGGTACACGCATCGTTCGAAGACACATACGTCCTCTGATCGATCAACCCTTCTTCCAACATCCTCGCTCAAAAAGCCTGGGTGTTTTTCGTTGACACAAAACCGTTTTGCTGTTTAAATCCCTTGTCGATCACAAACAGGAGGACATCGACATGCGTCGCATCTTAGAACTCGGTGAACAAAAGTCGCACGAGAAAGAACCACCCAACGCTTGGGTGTTTCGCGTGCTTGATCTTGATCCAACAGACTGTGCCGGACTCGAACTCAGATCCGAGCAGAATCGCTTGTACTGCGGTGCTCTTGAAACCGCGCTCGTAAACTGCATGGTCTTAGACGAAGTTTCTCAGGAAGTTCGTCTGGCTGTTGAGTCTTGGATGAAGTTCGGAAACGCACCAGACGACCACGCGCGTGCGGTTACGATCGTCATTTGCAATGAAGATCGTTCGGCCATGCTTTTGCAACGCAAAGACTTGAAGCATCCGAATACGGAATGCCAAGGAAAGTATTCCCTCTTTGGTGGATCTCCCCATGTTGGCGAAGACGTTTTGCCCGCCGCCTACCGCGAACTCTTGGAAGAGATCCGTCATCATGAAGTCGCAAAATGTCTTCATGGACTGAAACACATCGATGACCTCACGCTCTATTCCATCCAGTGGCCCGAAACGTACGTGTGCTCGATCTTTGTGCTCAGCCTCCCAAACGATCTGTTCGATCGATTTGTGAAAAGCGTTGCCTACCAAGGAGACACAGCAGAGTCCGTTGGCGTGATCCTGACGCGACACGAATTCCTGGACGTCCTCTGGTTCCAAGAAGCCCTGAACCCAGGTCGAAACTTTGTTGCCTCTCACCACATCGTCATCAAGCAAATTTTCCGTTCCTAAACCGTCTCCCTCGTGAGCGGTTTTTTTACCTCCACAACCAAAAGCTTGACAAAATCCTAAAAAACGAGTATCTTATTCGGTCATTCAACTTGGATGACGCCGCTGGTGTAGCTCAATTGGCAGAGCAGCTGATTTGTAATCAGCAGGTTGCGGGTTCAACTCCCTTCGCCAGCTCCGTGTCGAGACACGCTCGACAGTCGCGCCTTTAGCTCAGTTTGGTAGAGCAGCAGACTTTTAATCTGTTGGTCGTGGGTTCAATTCCCTCAAGGCGTACTTTTTTCAACCGTCTCACACTCGTGAGCGGTTTTTTCTTTCGCTACCGATTGACAGATTCGGTTTTTTGCGGTACTCTTTTGTGTCTCGTTCTTTCATGGGAGGTGCGGACATGTCAGAAAACATGGTTCTGGTTGTGCAGGCTCCGAATCGTGGTGGCAAGAGGGGGCATCAGTTTCTTGTGGCGCACATTCACCCTGCGGATTTTGATCTACGCTTGTGGAACGGTGGGAAAAGCGATCGATTGATCCTGAACCTTGCCATGCTCGAAAACGCGGCGATCGGTCGATTTCGTTCTGGTGTTGATGTGGGTCAGATGGTCAAGCAACTGACGGATCGGTACGAAATCACTCATGGCGTTACGCAAGTCGAACTCACCTTCGCCCTCCCCACGCAAAAAGAAGTGTCGAGCGCGGCTCGTCGAATGAATCTGGAATTTTGCACGCAATATGTTGCGGATCTTGAACAGGCGATCGTATCGAACAAGCGTCACGTTGCAGCCATTCGAAATCGTCTTAGCGCATATCGCCTCACGCTCATGAAACCAAACATCATGCCGGGCATTCGCCTGCATTACGAAAACGTCCTCATTGCTGACTGCCTGCGCGACATCCGCGACGCAGACCTCACGCTTCGCTCCGTGCGCAACAAGCTCAAGCGCGCGCGCATCACCCTCGCCTCGCTCGACTCCCCTTAACCGCCTCACCCACGTGAGCGGTTTTTTCTTTTTGACACGCTCCACCAATCTGATAACGTCTGTTTACCGACTCGAGGAGGCCGTATGCAACTCGTGAATGCGCATGTTTATCCGATGGGAACATTCTTGCTCGGAAAAGATCGAAAAGACACCCTGCACGGCATTTTTTGCTGGAGCGCCGAACAAATCGCTCTCATTGCGCGCGATTGGCGACTCTCTTTCAAAGATGAACTTCGTCTTGCGAAGCTCTTCATGGCGGAGATGATCGACACCCAATCTCGAAACGAACCACAATTGGTTCACGGAATCGGCGCAGGCTTGATTGAAGAACAATTTGCCCTCCTCAAAAACGTCCGCGACATCACGAAACCCGGAACCACGGTTCCACTTGAGCAAGGTCGTATTTACGCTCGCACCCAATCGCTTGAAGAGCGCGAACGAGACGCCGCGCTCCTTCTCTATATTACGCCGGAAGGCGAAGCGACCCTCGCGCACGTACGCACACAAGACCAAGCCGCAGAAATTCTGATCTGGGAAGATTGGATGAGAGAAAACGGCTACGAAATCATCGTCGGAACCATGAAGACACTTCCGCGATACGATCGCTTCAACCAACACCCCATGTTCATTCACGGCAGCCTCGTGGAACAGCTCATTACCGCGCAGGTCATCTACAAACAATTCTTTCCCGAAGACTCAACCGCCAGAAACTAGGCGGTTTTTTATTTTCCATTCCCCTGCTACACTACTTCCATATGAGCTATAAACACACACTTACGAAATTGGGACTTGCCGCGGCGGGTTTGTTTGGGATGGAAAGAATGGTCTCGAATGAGGAGGCTCCGGTGGCAATCGTGAAACCATCTGAGGAAATTTCCGAAGAACCTACAAGAGACTCGAGCTCTCTCGAGAAAACACCGGACGAACAGGTCGATGAGGCACACGCAACACCGGAAACAGACATGGCGCGCGCGGCACGTGAAATTGAGGATCTTCCGAAACAACTTGATCTCCCAATCCTCAAAGGCCTTCCCGAAAAACCTCCAGAGGTTGCTGAACGTCCAAAAATAAATCCGTATCTCAAGTTGGATAACGCAAAAGCGTACGTCGTTGATCTATTTAGCAAGTTACATCTCAAGTGCACAGACAGACGCAGACACTCTGGTCTTGATGAGGACATTCCATCAGATATATTCGGTCTAACGTCTGAGAATACAGGAACAGAAGAGAACCCCGCATTTAACGTAAACATTGACACGATATCTGATGAAGAGTGGGCTTCTTTTCTTGCGCTCGTCTTCCATCCAGAAAATGAAACCGTTGAAATGATTCCAGATCCTGATGTTCAAGCGTTTATTCCGCCCATCGTTGTTGCGGGAGACCTTATGGAACTTCAAGACAAACTCAAACAATACATTGAGCGCATCAACCTTGCACGCGCCTACGCTCTCGCAGGTATGACACAAGAGGAAATTAAACGCCGTCTTGAGGCACAAGAAAAGAAATCGGAAAAAACAGAAGAACCTGCCGTGCTCGCAAAAAATTGATCAGAACGGAAAAGAGGCGTTGTCCCATTGACAGTGCCTCTTTTTTTGGGTATCCTTTCGCCACTATGAAAGACTTTCGAAACATTGCGATTATCGCTCACGTTGACCACGGTAAGACCACGCTTGTGGACGCCATGCTCAAACAATCCGGAACGTTCAATGAACGTGACGTTATTGAGGTTTGTGTGATGGATTCAAACGAACTTGAAAAAGAGCGTGGAATTACCATTTACGCAAAAAATACCGCCATTCAAATTGGCGACACAAAAATCAACATTGTGGACACTCCAGGCCACGCAGACTTTGGTTCAGAGGTGGAACGCGTTCTGCGCATGGTGGACTCTGTTTTGCTTCTCGTTGACGCCTATGAAGGCCCAATGCCGCAAACCAAGTTCGTGCTTCGCAAGTCGCTCGCGCTCGGACTCAAGCCGATTGTTGTCATCAACAAAATCGACAAACCATCGGCGCGTCCAGATGTTGTGCTCAACATGATTTTCGATCTCTTCGTCGAACTCGGAGCCACCGATGAGCAACTCGACTTCAAACATATTTACGCGATTGCCCGTGAAGGGATTGCAAAGATGGAACTTACGGACGAATCCAAAGATCTTCAACCTCTTTTTGATCTCATTTTGAAAACGGTTCCCCCAGCACAAAACAACACATCTGTTCCCATGCGCATGCAACCCGCAAACCTCGCGTATGATTCTTACATCGGCCGCCTCGCGGTTGGACGCATCTACGAAGGAACGGTTCGCGCTGGAATGACCGTTACGGTTATTACGCCAGACGGAACACGCAAGACAAATAAAATTACAAAACTTCTTACCAACAAAGGATTGAACAAGATTGAAGTCCAAGAGGCAGAAGCGGGAGACATTGTGCAGATTGCGGGAATCCCAGACATTTACGTTGGGGACACTATCGCCGAAAGCGCAACTGCAGAACCGTTGCCGAGTATTGCCATCGATGCGCCTACCTTGAAAATGGACTTCATGGTGAACAACTCACCGTTTGCTGGACGCGAAGGAAAATTAGTTACCTCGAGACAAATTCGAGAAAGACTCTTGAAAGAACTCGAAGTCAACGTCGGAATGAAAATTGAATTCTCGGACACGGCGGACGTCTTTACGGTCAGTGGTCGTGGAGAAATGCACTTGTCGATTTTGATCGAGCAGATGCGTCGCGAAGGATTTGAACTTCAAGTTTCTCAACCACGCGTTATTTTCCAAGAAGTAAACGGACAAAAACAAGAACCGATCGAGATTGTGGTTGTGGATGTTCCAGACCAACTCGCGGGAATTGTTATTGAACAACTCGGAAAACGCCGCGGTGAAATGTTAAACATGCAATCCGAAAACGGAAACACACGTCTTGAATACCATATTCCAACACGTGGACTCCTCGGATATCAATCTGAATTCGTTACAAGTACAAAAGGCGAAGGAACGCTCTCTCACCAATTCGCACACTATGGCGAATACAAAGGTGAGATCGAACGCCGCTCAACAGGATCCATCATTAATGGATTTGATGGCATTACAACTCCTTACGCTCTTGAAGGCCTTGAAGCTCGCGGAGTTCTCTTCGTTGGAGCAGGAGCAGAAGTGTATGAAGGAATGGTGATTGGAATGTCCATGAAGGACAACATAGTGGTAAACGCCATCCGCGAAAAGAAACTCACCAACATGCGCTCCGCCGGAGCAGACATGGCCGTGAAATTAACACCAGCACTCGACATGACGCTCGAGCGCGCTCTTGAGTACATCGACAACGACGAATTGGTCGAGGTAACACCAAAGACGGTTCGTATCCGCAAAAAATATTTGAAAGAGTTTGAACGCAAGAAACACGGAGTTGCATAACGCAACAAAAAAAATCCTCTGGCTATGTGCCGGAGGATTTTTTTTGTTGGCAAAGAAAAACCCTGAACGAGATGTTCAGGGTTGAGAAACTAGCCGAGACCGTCAGGGGTGTTTGCGCGCATTCTTGCGTGCTCTGGAATCCCGTCGTCGTTTGCGGGAGTTTCGCTCTGCAAACGATTTGTTGGGCGGTTCTCAGCCCATGCGAGCATGAACCAGAACAAGAGGAACACAGCCGGAAGCAGAAACGGGATGTGCCGATCAAGATTGATGCCGCCATTGTAGATGCCGATGCAATCACCGATCACACCGAGGATCGCAAGGATCAGGATCAAAGTGGAAACACGCTTCATGAGAACGCTCCGTTTTGGGTCAAATGAACGATTCTGAAACGCAACGATACGCCAAAAATGAATGTTTGTCAATCGATTCTTTGACGGATTCAAGTTTTTCGGGCATTCTGCGGTGAATAATACCCCCACCCATGCCCTCCCCCTCGGAAGGGAGAGGGGTAACCCCATCTATGTCCTATATTTCACGAGCTGAAAAAATCCAATCCCTCTTTCCGGACATGAAAGCGTTTCGCTTGAAGCAAGTTGAAACCGCATTGTTTGATGTCTCTGTTCGCTCTTGGGCGGATGTTTCGACGTTGCCAAAAGACATGCGCGAAAAACTCGAAGCGGACGTTCCCTTCATTTCGCTTACAACACAATTGATCCAGAATGATTCCAAAAAAGAAACGTTCAAGGCTATCGTGAAAGTCGAAGGCGACAAGTATATCGAGACGGTCCTCATGAAAAACCGCCGCGAGCAATGGACCATCTGTGTCTCGACTCAGATCGGCTGTGCCATGGCCTGTTCGTTCTGCGCGACCGGAAAAATGGGACTGACTCGAAACCTCGATACGGATGAAATCGTCGACCAAATCCGTTTGTGGAAGTATTTTTTGAAAGACCATCCAGAGATTACAAAGAGCGAGGGTTCCTCGAAACCAGCACCAAAACAACAAGACGCCTTCGAGCTTGATGACGAAGAAGAGGAAGACTCGGCACAAACAGAAACGCCGCGCGTTGTTGATCACGGTCGCATCAGTAATATTGTGTACATGGGCATGGGTGAGCCGCTCGCGAACTATGAAAACACAAAAGCAAGTTTGAATACAATTATCGCGCAGACCGACATTGGACTCACACACATCACGGTCTCGACCGTCGGCATCTTGCCTCGTCTCGAGCAAATCCTGACGGACGCAGAATGGCCGCACGTGCGCATGGCTGTTTCTCTTCACAGTGCGGATACAAAGGTTCGAAAAGAGATCGTCAAAACATCCTACGACGAGTTCCTTCCAAAGCTCGACGAATGGACACGCAAATACTTGAAAAAATTCGGCAACCGCCGCCATCACCTTACGTTTGAATATGTGATGTTGAAAGGTGTAAACGATTCTCTTCCCGCCGCAAAGCAACTCGCGGTGTTCGTGAACCGCATTGGAAAAATTCGCGTAAACCTCATCCCATTCAATTTTACGGAAAGTGGCTACACATCGAGTGAAGCGGAAACGATCGAAGCGTTCGGACATGTTCTCGAAAAGAACGGTGTGACGTACACGATCCGTTACTCGAAAGGTTCCGAGATCGACGCCGCATGCGGACAATTGATTAAGAATGAAAGTGCAAATCTAGAAGAAAAACTCCCGTAATGGGAGTTTTGTTTTTCTTTTCGACAACACACACCATTTGACGCAAAGCCGAAAATACGTAAGATAAGGCCAGTTCCTTTCAAATGGAACAAATAGGAGAACAGATGCCCGGAGACTTCAGTCCAAATGAACTCGCGCGCACAAGAGAAGTGCCGGATTACAAGCGAAAGGCGCTTGAGAAACTCATTTCACGTGTTCTTGAGACATCCTCTCGAGACACAAACGAAATTCTGGTTCACGCTCTTGGTGAACGAGCCTTGAAGACCTTTACCTTCGGCGACATTTTCGACCTCGCAAATACCGAAGCGTTTACGCGTGCGGTGCAAGCGACTGGAATCAATGTTCCGAGTGTGCAAGTTTTGCGCGTGGTCAATATGATTGCGCAGATTATGGAACAAACCGAGCCTTGTGAAAACAAGCGCTGTGGTGAGTTCCCTATCTATGAACGCGGTGGTGTCATTCGCACAGATGATCCAGGCAACGCCTGTCTCTACTGCGACCACATCCCAACGAAAACAATCGACGCGGCACCCGCAAAACCCAAAGATGCCGCAAAGCGCATCATTGGTGGCGAGTATCAGATTGAGAAATTCATTGCAGAAGGCGCGATTGGTCGCACCTATCTTGCAACGGATCTCACAGTCGAGAAACCCGTTTGTGTAAAGCACTGCTCCAAACTGAACGCTGCACGCCAAGCCAATCTGCTCGACGAAGCGCGCAAGATGTGGGATCTGCGTCATCATGGCATTCCCGCGATTCGTCGTGTGATTCGTCTTGAAGACGGAACGCTCGCGATCGTGATGAGCTACATTCCAGGCGAGACGCTCGAAGCGATTGTGAAACGTGACGGCGCGATCCATCCGGAAAGCGTTGCATGGATTCTTGAACGCTTGATGAACATCTTGCAATACTTGCATGTACACGGTGTAATCCACAGCGATCTGAAGCCGCAGAACATCATTGTGAACGAACAGACGTATGCGGTTTCGCTCGTGGACTTTGGTCTTGCGAGTGTGAAGCCGACGGATGCATCGAGTTCGCTTGGCTACACCGACCACTTCGCTCCGCTTGAGCAAGTACGTGGTGAGCCGCCGATTCGTCAGATGGATATCTACGCGCTTGGAAAAGTTGCGTTGTATCTGTTGAACGGTGGAAACATGAGTGCGGTGGACGAAGATCATTTCCCCGATCATGTTCCCCCTGTTCTTTCCGATCTGATCAAGCGATTGATCGAAAAGAAGATCGAACATCGCCCGCAGTACGCGGATCGACTGTTCGATTTTACACGCAGCTTGCGGCGCAAAACGTTTGGCCGTGAGTTGTTCAACCCGGGTGAAAACCCGATCAGGAGTGTGCCATGAGTGAATCATCTAACTACAAAGGTTCAAGCTGGATGCCGGACTATGATCCGCCGCGGGCCCGCGCAACGTACACGCATGATGCAAATCGCAGCTATGCGGAAGCGGAACAGAAAGGCACGAAGGATTGGGATTTGCTCCCGGAATCCATCACGACCGCGGCAGAGAACGCTCTCCTGCTCGTAAACGACATGACTGGTTCGATGTCGAGCTGGCCGATCACGGTACGCACGAAAGCCTTGTACCTAGATCACGAACTGCGCACGATGTATCTTTCCGAAGATACAGACGTCGCATTCTGCGCATTCGGTGACGCAATGCACAACGAGCGGTATCCGCTCCAAGTGCGTGAATTCACGCGCGGGAAAGCAGGACACGAAGTTCGGCTCGGCGAACTGGTTCACACGAAAGGTGGCGGAGGCGGCGGTCATGAGACTTCCGAACTCGCGGCACTCTACATCGCACGCAACGTGCATGTGCCAAACCAAAGCCGCAAGCCGATTGTGATCTTCAACACGGACGAAGCGCCGTATGATGAAGTGACGGTCGCGCGTGCGCGTGATATTGCACGTGTGAAAATCGACAAGAAGATGACCACGAAGGAAGTGTTCGCAGAGCTCACACGGAAATTCTCCGTGTACCTCATCCAAAAGCCGTATGACAGCAGCAGCGATCAGGCATGGATCACGAAGACTTGGGAAGATCTCATCGGCGCGGATCACATTGCTCTGCTTCCGGATGAGAACCGCATCGTGGACGTGATCTTCGGCATTCTCGGTCATTACTCCGGCAAGATCGAAGCGTTCAAGCGCGAACTTGAGAGTCGTCAGACGCCCGAGCAAGTGCGTGTCGTCATGGCGGCGCTGAAGCCGATCTTCGCGAACGCGGTCTCCGACGGCCGCTCGATCACCCACGGGTTGGATGACGAGGGGAATGATGTCGGATCACTCATTTGAGTTGATCGCAACGCTGTGGCCCGGATTCGCCCACTTCCCCGAGTTCGCAATTGATGCGCGTCTCGACGGAATCCGGGTGAATCCGGCCACGGCTCCGATCGAAGAATTGGAAGCGGCGATCTCGAACCTACAAGTTCGTGACGCGCCCGTTCCCCTGTTCTACGACGTCAAAGGTCGCCAACTGCGCGTCGAGGAAGCTCGCGAGCACGAAGGTCACCTCGAAGTCATATTGAACCATCCGATTCGTATCGATCTGCGTGATCCAAGCGCTCGCATTGTTGCCTTCAAGGCCGGTGCGGACTTTGCAACACTGGATTGGATCGAAGACGGTGGTCGAAGATTGATCTTCAAAGACGGCCGAACGTTCGGCCCGAAATACAAAGTGAATCACGGTGAATCTCTGCATATTCGACACCCCAGTCTCGAAGTCCTCGGAAATCTGTTCACAGATCACGAGCTTCGCAAGATTGAGGCGGCGAAACGTGCGGGGTTCACCCGATTTTTTCTCTCCTACACGGAATCCCAATCGGATGTCGATCAACTTCGAGAACTCGTCGGACAAGACGCGGAACTCTGGCTCAAGATCGAAAACGAAAAAGGATTGCGGTTCGTTGAGAATGCATTCAAAAAGACGGATGGTGTGGTACTCGCGGCAGCTCGTGGAGATCTCTTCATCGAAGTGCAGCGACCGCACGATATTCTGAAGGCTGTGAAGCTGATTATCAAAAAAGACCCGGAAGCCTGCGTAGGTTCACGAATCTTGCTCTCGATTGCAACACGCGCCATGCCGCCACCGGAAAAACTCCGCGCGCTACAGGCTATTCATGCGCATGCTCAGGATCCGAACCTTCTCGACCTGATCGTGCGCATCTTTCACGACCCAACCCCGTCCTGTGCTGACTTCTCTGAGCTCGCTTGGCTCGCCGAGATCGGCTACAAACGTTTTCTCCTTTGTGACGAACTCTGTCTTCACAAGGACCTCCTCAACACGGCCATCAATGCCTTTCGGGTATTCGAAGAGGCTTATACCTAAAACTCCCCATAGCCTTTCGGCGACGGGGAGTCTTTTTTATGCGGCTTTTTTGAAAAAACACTCACCCCTCATTCTATCAAACATGTTGAACACCTTTTTTCTTAAATTATCATGTGTTGTTTTTGTTTTTGATTCATTTTTTCCAAACATAAAAACATTCAGAGAATTAATAGTATTGTTTTACAACACTTGGCTGATTTGGACAAATCATCCCATTTAGTTTAAAGTACCGCCGCCTCAATTTCATGAGGACAAAGGAAGAAAATGCTCATGTCCCAAGTCGCGCGTTGGTTTGACCCTGAGAAAGCACTGATTCGACCGGTCGCCTCCATGCGTCGGCAACTCCCGATCTCGAACATGTTCCTCATCAAGTCGGAACTGGGGGTGTACACACGACAGCATCCAGAGTCGCCCGTCTATGACGCCTCTCAAGGTGACGGCGGAGCAACACTCAGCGGGATTCGTCCTGACGAACTTGCAAACGCGCTCGTTCTCTTCTTGCCAAACACGCAAACAACGGCGTACGGATCTCCAAACGGAAGTCTGCGTGTTCGACAGGCTCTGCTCGAGAATTTCTGGAAACTCGACCGAATTGGTCTGACTCCCGACAACATTCTCGTGACAGACGGCGGTCGTGATGCCCTTCAAAAGTGGTATCAGGCAATCCACATGCTCACCGGCAAAATCGGCCTCACAGTCGTCACATCCGCAGCACCGTGGGTTTCCTACGCCCACGGGACGTATGTAAACGGATTCAATCTGCTTTGCGCTCCGGCTCAGAGCAAAACGAATCTGCGCATGACGCCCGATGGCATCACCGCATGCCTCGGCCTGTGCGGCACAGCCGATGCGCTCATCATCACCACTCCGGACAATCCAACAGGTGCGTGGTATTCGCCAAATGAAATCAAAACGCTCATCGAGCGCGCACGATTTCATGGCATCAAATACATCCTCATCGATCTCATGTACCAACTCGTGATCGACGACGATGTCCCGCTCTACGATTGGGCCGAAATTCTCGGATCCTTCTCTGCAGAAGATCGCGCATGTGTGACGCTTCTCGATGGCCTCACAAAGTCCGTCGGTGCAAGCAATGTGCGCATGGCACATCTCGCATGCGGTGACGAAAAATTCGCAAAAACCATCCAAGGCATCGCCTCGCACACCGTTCTGCCGAACGTTCTGGGCGAAGCGTGTGCCCTCGAGGTCTACTCAAGTTCGGACGTGCGCAATCACCCTTGGGTGAAACGCATCACGAAACGCACGAGTGCGAGTCGCAACATCTTTCGCCGTGAAATGACCGCGCGCGGGTACACCTCGATCGCCGACCAAGGCTACTACGCCTTTGTGGACGTGACGAAATGGCTCGGGCGAGGACTGCGCCCGGATCAATTCTTCAATGGCGCGCTCGCAAACACAACCACACACATTGAAACCGTGAAAGACCTCGGAAGCTACCTCGCGTGCGAGCATGGCATCGCGGTCGTCCACGGCACGCCGTTTCTCCAACCAAACTTCATCCGCTTCTCCTACGCCCAAGATCCGGCGATCACCATCGCCGCCATCAACCGGTTCGACGAAGCCTTGAAGTCCATTCCCTAACCACCCTACGCCAAGGCTTCGGGTGGTTTTTTCATTGACACATCCTTTCATCCATGACACACTTGCACCCTCATTCATGCAAAGAACCTTATGCAAGACGAAACAACAGAGGATGTAGCCGCTACCGATGCAGAAGAAGTTGTTGAAGAAACAGCTGCACCAGAAGCCGCTCCAGAAGCAGAAGCAACAGAAGAAGCGGCTGCGTAATCGATTCGTCGATGCAAAAAAAATACACGAAGTAAACCTCGTGTATTTTTTTATCCCCAATCGCGTTTGACAAAACAGAAAAAAACTTCTAAACTCACTCTATAAGCGATTCACAAAACGCCACGCGTCACTGCCGGCGTATTTTTTTATGCATGAAACATTAAAAACCTATTTTGGTTACGATGAATTCCGTCCATTGCAGAAGGAAATCATCTTAAACATTCTTGAAAAGAAAAATACGCTCGTCCTCATGCCTACGGGTGGCGGGAAATCTTTGTGTTTTCAATTGCCCGCGCTTATGTTTGAAGGGCTCACTCTTGTGATCTCTCCACTCATCGCGCTCATGAAAGATCAGGTAGATACGCTCCGAGCAAACGGCATTAATGCCGCGTACCTCAACAGTTCTCTTGACCAAGCGGAGATCGAAGATATCCAAGCTGAAGCACGCTCGGGCGCGCTGAAGATTTTGTATATCGCTCCAGAGCGCCTCGCGCGCGTGGAATTCCAGTTGTTTTTGCGATCTTTACGCGTGAGCTTGCTTGCGATTGATGAAGCTCACTGTATTTCCGAATGGGGGCATGATTTCCGTCCAGAATATCGAAACCTCAAAGAGTTGAAGCGATCATTTCCGAATGTTCCCGTCGTTGCACTCACCGCAACCGCCACCATGCGCGTGCGCAAAGATATTCTCGCCGAGCTCGACATGCCGGACGCATTTGTGTTCTTGTCGAGTCACAACCGACCAAATCTTCATTACACCGTGAAGCCGAAACTCCAGTCGTTCGGACAGCTTATCGAGCTTCTGAAGGCACATAAAGGCGAATCCATCATCATCTATTGTTTTTCTCGAAAAGATACAGAATCCCTCGCGGTTGATTTAAACAAAGCCGGATTTACATCCGCAGCTTATCATGCAGGTCTCTCGGCGGATGTTCGTTCGAGGACTCAGGAGCGATTCATACGCGATCAAGTCTCGATCATTGTTGCAACAATTGCATTCGGAATGGGAATCGACAAGCCGGATGTTCGACTTGTCGTTCACATGGATCTTCCAAAAACCGTCGAAGGGTATTACCAAGAAACCGGACGTGCGGGTCGCGACAGTTTACCAAGCGATTGTGTTTTGTTTTACTCATATGGCGACAAGCGCAAACAGGATTTCTTTATTCAACAAATTGATGACGATCGCGAACGCGCACTCGCCGAGAAAAAACTTTCGCAAGTGATTGAATACGGAGAACTCCGATCGTGCAGACGAAAATTCCTCCTCGAGTATTTTGGCGAACCTGTTGAGCTCGAGAATTGCGGAACATGTGACAACTGCTCAAGCGAGCCGGAAGAAATTCATGATGCGACAGAAGTCGCGCAGAAAATTCTTTCTGCCGTTCTCAGAACCGGCGAACGATTTGGACTTGCATACATTTGCGACGTGCTTCGAGGTTCAAAACAAAAAAAGATTCTTGAGAATCATCATGATCAACTCTCGGTCTACGGCGTCGCAAAAGACGTTCCCATGAATCGTTTACGTGAGTATGTGGATTTGTTGCTCGTCAAAAAATATCTCGTGAAACAAATGGGTGAGTTCCCCACGATTGGCGTGAGCACGATCGGAAAGATCAGTTTGCGCGATCGCACACCCATTCTGCTTCCGAAACCAAAATCCTTTGCTCTCACAATACAACCCAAAAAAGGCGCGAACGAGAATGTGTTACCTTATGAGTCCGCGCTGTTCGAGCAACTGCGTGCGCTCCGTCGATCCATTGCGGAAGAACAAAACGTTCCGCCGTTCGTTATCTTTGGAGACAAAACGTTGCAAGAAATCGCGTATTATCTTCCGCGGTCTCTTTCAAGCTTCGGCAAAATCTTTGGAGTTGGCGAACGCAAGCTGAAACAATTCGGCACACAGTTCTTGCTCCTCGTACAAGTGTATGCAAAGGCACACAACCTTGCGGAACGCACACAAGAAGTGGATGTCGATGCGCCGCATGTGCGTACGTCAAGCGTAAGCCGTGAGAGTTCAACGTTTCAAAAAACAAAGGAACTTCTCGAAAAAAAATTTGATATCGAACAAATAGCAAAAGAACGCATGCTGAATAAAAGTACCGTCGTACAACATGTTTTAAAATTAGTCGAAGAAGATCCTGATCTCGACGTGATGCATCTAAAGCCACCCGCAAAACAATTTATCGAAATTGAAAAAGCCTTCCAAGCCTCACCAACAAAATTATTGACGGCCGTGTTTAATATTCTTGAAGGGAAATACACGTATGAGGAGTTAAGAATTGCGCGATTGTTTTTATAAACTCATTCCAAAATTTAAACATCAACCGTACGATTTTCTCGTACGGTTGATGTAGAAAATAAAGAAGTACGCCGATATTGGGATACAATCAATGAGCGGTGGTATTTGAGTATCATTGATATTGTTGGCGCTATTACAGAAAGTAGTATCCCAAGTCGTTATTGGAACGATCTTAAAACCCGCCTAAAAGAAGAAGGTTTTGAGCTTTACGATAATATCGTAAAGCTCAAGTTTGAGGCTAAAGATGGTAAAAAATACCCAACAGAATGTACGGATGTTGAAACAATGCTTCGTATTATACAAAGCATTCATTCTCCAAAAGCTGAACCCATCAAACAATGGTTGGCCCAGGTTGGCTATGAACGCATCGAGGAAACACACGATCCTGAAAAATCCATCAATCGCGCCATGGAAACCTATTTAAGAAAAGGATATTCGCCGCACACAAAGGACTCAAACAACAGAACTTACGAGATCACATGACAACACTCGAGCTCGTCTTAAATACGCTTGCCGAAGCGACGACAACGGAAATCGCTCGTGCGGACAATGCGCAGGGGTTGGCAGAAAACGCGACAGCTGTCAAAAAAGGTGGAATGATCGCGCGTTCAACGCGAACGCAAATCGAGAAACAAACAAAAAAAACTGTGATCTCGAGAAAAAATAATTTTCCAACAAAAAAACCGCTCATCTCTTGAGCGGCTAAGCCTGAATGGTTGTCGGATGCACGGATGCGTTTCGCTTATCGATCACGGTTTTCTTGTGATGACACGCGCACAATTGCTCGGCATCTACGCCTTCGAAAAAAGAACCGAGGACGCGCAAATGTGTTGTTGTTGCATCAAGTGATTTCGCCTGAAGATCTTGATACACGCATCCACTCGCAATGACTTCGCCCTCATGATCCGTCCACGCCCAGGATTCAACAAGCGGTCCCGGGTCGTATGGCTGCCAATCGAGCGGATTATTGGACTGCGTCACACACACATCCGCACGCATGAGAACCGTTTCCGCTTCTGTTACATCCACGGTACGTTTCAAGGATTGCTCAAACTTCCAAAGCGCAAGCATGGACTTTTGCAAAACCGCACGCGTTTCGGTGTCGAGTTGTGTACCAACGCACGCGACCACGGACGCAAAACGACGACTGTACCCTTGCGACGCAGTGATCTCTTCTTGGCGATGTTGAAACCATGTACGATACACGCGCTCAAGTGGAAAACGCGCAAGAACGATTGGAAGGCTCAACAATGAAACAGCCGAATGAACGATGCGGATCACGGAGCGATCTTCAAGAGCTTCAGAAAGAGACGGACGCACATCGTCGACGGTGATGAGATACGGAAAGTCATCATTCGGATCCCTCAAAACTTCCGCGGAAGAAAGCCATCGATCGACTCGGCAGGTGACTCGGTCAATGGTAAGCACATGCCAACCAGCGTCGAGAGATGCATTCGTCCGAAGAAAAATCAGGAGAAGCAAACGCCCTTCGCGCAACGCAGCAGGAATAGACGTACCAAGATCGAAAGAAAGATGCTGATGCGCATATTCCGGAATATGATCCGTGATACAATCAACCTTGTACGAAAGCGATTCGATGGTTCCAAGCCACGCGTAAACTTCATTGCGTGCTTTCTTTCCCAATTTACGAACATCCTTAAACATGAAAAACCCCCTTTATGAACGCATGGAAAAGTGTACCAAAAAGAGAGTGGCTGTCAAGATCACTCAAGATGTTCAATCACCTTCTTTGCATTTAATCGAGCCAAAAGATGGGATGGCATACGTTCATCATATCCAAGAACAGAAAATCGATCTCGTGTCCTCACAAATTCAGCCGCGGGAAAATGACAAACGTAATTTTCACCCGCTTGTTGACGGTCAAATCCTTCACGAATCCAATCAAAAATTCTTTCCATGGATTGTTTGGCGTCGTGTCCTTCTCTCATGAGTTCATCATGCATATACGGAGCGAGCGTCCAGAAGACAAAAACGTCCGATCCTTCCGTGCTCATCATGTGAGAAATTTTATCTGCATCTTCCTCATTTGGTTCTTCCATGGTCGCCACGTATTGCAAAAAATCTTTTGCAAATGATGCAGGAACTGCATGCAAATTCTCTTGATCGAAATGAGCGAGTTTGCGATCGTATTTTTGAGGAAAAAGAAAACGATAAAAATGATTGACCGTTCTTCCTCCTACATACGCACGACGATCAGGAGACAGCGCCGAAATCTGCGCGGCTTCAAGGAGTGGTTCCAGGTCATCAAGCGTATTGCCCTTCGAAAGAACATCGCCGAATTTTTGTTCTTTCCTTGTGAGTTCCTGCAACATGTCCCAGACCTCATCTCCGAGTGTTCCAACAGATGCTTCTCCGGCAAGGACAGATACAAGAGCTGAATTTTGAAGAATCTGTTCATAGAGCTGCTTCCCTGTTTCTTGTTCGTCCGAATAAAAATAATTTGGATCAAATTTTTGATAAAAATCAATCAACTCTCTTCGCACAAGTTCCGCGGCAAGTTCACGTTCTTCCTTTGATGATTCTCCCGGCGCAAGCGACTGTACCTTTTTATGCATAACAACATCTCGTCCTTCGGACCTTCGAAATTCTGACATAGAGTTTTTGGTTTTATCTTTCGAAAAAAGATTGATTAAACTATAAATCAAGCCTAGATTATTCGCAAGAAAAACAAAAAAGATCCACATACTGTGGATCTTTTTGGCAGGGGCGGAGGGAATCGAACCCACGTCAAAGGTTTTGGAAACCTTCGTCCTACCATTGAACGACGCCCCTAGGACTCGCGCTCGCGATTATACAGGAATCTCAAAAAATGAAAATAGTGTCATCTCCTTCACTTTTTGACTTTTTAACTCTTTGACTTTTCTTACTTTTTCAGCGCCTCAATATCCGCCTGGTACTCATTTGCTCGCGCGACCACCTGGTCTCCATAGAATCTGAACCGCACATTCGTTGACCCGGAAAAATAGCGCATGGCCGCCGCCCACTCGCCTTCTTTTGTTTTTGCGCCATCATTGCCGAGTTTGAGTGCCGAGGCAATAAAGGCGTCTCGGATATCCCATGGGTTTGCGGTCTTACCCGTGATGTTTGCGACCTTCGCGCGGTACCCCATCCAGGTAGAAGGAATAAACTGCGCGGGACCCATGGCTCCTCCCCAACCAACTTGATTGCCTTTTTTATCGCGCATTGGGCATGAAACAGCGGTTGTGTCAGGATCAAGTCCAAGCTCCTCTGTGATGGTTTTAAACGGCTCCTGGTCTCGTGTAGGCTTCATGATCACCTTCCAGCTTTTTTCTGGTGGATCTCCTGGACGGTTACAGGTTCCAACGTTTTTTCCTAGGTTAGATTCTTGTGTGAGCACTGCAAGCAGAAACGACGCGCGCACACCGGTCTGCGCAGAAACCCATTGCGCAATCTCCACCGCCTGACCAAAGGTGATTTGTTTTCCAACGTCTAGCAATCGATAAAGTCGCGTGCGAATTTGAGCGGCTTGTTTTTGTGAATCTGAAAGCGATACTTGATAATTTTTCTCTTTGCCTTTTGTTTGCGTTAATAATGTTGACTGTTCACTCACAGACCCCTTTAACGCTTGTTGCTGCAGCGTCTGCACCGCCAATAATTTTTCAACATGGTCTTGTTCGGCATCCAATCGATTCTTTTGAACCCCAAGATCCTCTCGTGTTTTGTGCAACTGGTCGATCAGAACATCAAGCCCGGATGTTACGTGCGCAAATTGTTGAATCTCGGAAAGCGCATCAAACAAGTCGTGCTCGGAAAATAAAACAAACAACAACGTTCGCTGATCATTTTTATTCATCTGGCGCAACAATTCCGCAAGCTCTGCTTTTAATGTTTCCGTACGCAACTGGTTCCGCTCAATCAAAGATTTTGTCGCCACAATCTGTTCATCCATCTCTTCCACCTCAAGTGCCGTCTGTTTTATCCGAAGAGCAAGCGTGGCCTGTTCTTTTTGCAGCTGCTTAATTTTATTCTGGAGAGTATTCTTCTCCCCCTTAATATTCACCAAATCTTTTTGAAACTGGGCAATCTGCGCCTCAATCTGCTGAAGCTGCGTCTGCAACTGAGACTTCTCCGCCTCCACAGCTTGCATAGATTCTTCCGCAAACACAAAAGAACTCGAGGGGGAAACGAGAAGAAAGAGGGCGAGAAGAAAAGAAGAAAAGAATTTATGCATGAATTGATTATACCATCAAACAAAACACTCGCCACAAGGACGAGAATTTATTCATAAATATCTTTTCGATGTTGAACGCGCAGAATCAAAATGATTGTAATCGTCCCATCCGCTTTTTTTCGAAAAACGGCGCGATAATCTCCAATACGGAATCGATAGAAGCCTTTAAAATCTCCTTGAAGTGGTTTGGCGAAGGCAAGCGGGTTATCTTGTTGAAAATACGTTTCCAGTTTTTTCACGATCATGGTTCGAATTTGATCTGACAAACCAGCAAGATCTTTTGTAGCTCCTGGCGCATAATCAAGATAAAATTTCATATCACTTGATCTGAAACATTTTCTTAACCTGCTTATGAGAGTAGACGGGCCCAGCATCTGCCTCTGCGATCGCTTGTTTCAATCCCTCTATAAATTCTTTTTTATAAACCCGTTTTTTTGCCGGCACAGCTTTTTTTGTAACGGATTTAGCAATGGGACGTAATTCAAAACAAGAACCATCTTTCCCCTCAAGAATAAACCGTTCTTTTTTTGTTTTGCTTCTGCGAGCAATGGTAGACATACTGCGTCGAAGCTCTGTGATTCCAATATAGCGTGTAGTCATATTGCTTCGATGATATCACAAACATTCATCAAACGAAAACACCCCGTGATGGGGTGTTATTTCGTCTCTTTGTGAAGAGTGTGCTTGTTGCACCACTTGCAGAATTTGCTGAGTTCCAAGCGCTCTTTCAAGGTTTTCTTGTTCTTGTGGCTATTATAGCCAGCGCGCTTACAATCTTTACATTCCAATTTGATGAGGTTTTCTTGTGACATAGGATGAATTTATGGTCGAACGTTAGCCTGAATCTGTGATTGTGTCAAGATGGACTCTTGCTTGTTGCTCGAAGCTCGCGAGGGACAAGGAAGATTCAATCTTTTTCGGTATGGAGCCGTTGACCAGGATTGAACTGGTGACCTCATCCTTACCATGGATGTGCTCTACCGACTGAGCTACAACGGCAACTGGTGGGCAGAGAAGGATTCGAACCTTCGAAGGCGTGAGCCAGGAGATTTACAGTCTCCCCTCGTTGACCGCTTGAGTATCTGCCCAAAATATCGCATAAAATTACACTGGAGCCGAAGACGGGACTCGAACCCGTGACCTACGGTTTACAAAACCGTTGCTCTACCAACTGAGCTACTTCGGCATATGACGACGCGCGGAATCATAACAAACTTCATTCCGTTTGTGAAGCGTCGTCCGAGGATGTGTGGGACTTCGTCATATAAGCAGCTTTTTGCTCTGAAAACCTCTCTTCAAAATCTTGAATCTTTTGGTTTTCTGGGTTCACCTCTTTCAGACGCTTAATCCCTTCCTGTGCGTCTTTTAAGGATCCAGCCTTCAGGGAAATCTCGATGAACAAATCCAAATACTTTGGATTCTTAGGACGCTTCTGAATCGCTTTTTTTACATGAACGAGTGCGGCCTTCGGTTGTTCAAGCTTTAATTCAAGTTGTGCGAGCGACACAAGAACACTTGCATCATTCGGTGCAAGGCGCAAACTAAATTGAAGCGTTTCGCGCGCTTGATCAAATTGATTATTGGCGAGATATAAGTTTCCGAGCCCTTCGTAAGCATCTACACTCTTTGGGTTGTGACTGATGATGTCGATGTACATTTTTTCCGCCGGAATCAATTCATCTTTTTGGCGTAGCGTTTCTGCTTCTTCCACCAGACGATGAATGGTTTCTGCATCGTACGCATGTTGCCCTTCCGAGGCGGAACGTTTCAATTTTTGGTAATACTGCTCAAGATGATACAACCGCTGAACTAAACGACGCCCCGCGCGCGAAACCGTTCGCCCTGACATCACAGCAAATGCGGAAACCCCTTTCAACTTTTTTCCGCTCACACGCTGAAATTTTTGCAAAATAAGTTGTTCTTTAATTTTGCGTGCGCGCTCTTTTGGAATGGAATCCACATTAATCACGCGCAGTTGTGGCATTTTGCGAATCAAAAGCAAAACAAGGACGGTTGAGCTCACGGCAATAATCACAAGAGGAATAATCCAAATCATACAATTAGGATTGAGCGATTAAAACTTCACATGCCGCATCTACAATTTCTTTGAGCTGATGAATTTTCACGCTTGCGCCACCAACCAGAAGCCCATCAATTTCTTTCTCGCGCAAAAAACTGTACGCATTTTCTCCATTCACGCTTCCTCCATACAATACAGCGAATGCTGTTTCTGGTGCGGTTGGAAATAATTCGCCGAGAATCTCGCGGATATACGTGTGAACTTCGACAATTTCTTGAACGCTTGGCGTCTCTCCTGTTCCGATTGCCCACACGGGTTCATACGCCACAAACAGAGTTTCCGAGAATTTCGGGCGCACGGTTTTAAACGCCGTACCCAATTGGTGCAAAATAACTTTTTTCACATGCCCCGCAGTGCGTTCTTCTTTTGTTTCTCCCACGCAAACGATCGGTGTCAGGTTATGTTCGAGCGCCTTCAACATCTTTGCGTTAACACCTTCGTCTGTTTCTCCGAAAAGATGACGACGCTCAGAGTGTCCAATGATCACATGAGTCGCACCTACCTCGAACAACATCCGAGCGGACGTCTCGCCAGTGAACGCACCCTGTTCCTCGCTCGAGACGTTCTGCGCACCAAGACCGCATCCACTGCGCGCAACAACTTTGCGCACTTCGGAAAGCGCAATGGTCGAGGGACAAATAACCATGTGTGGCGCGACTTTTTTTCCACGCAGCAGCAACAAAGAAGAACGTGCAAGCGCCACGCTTTCACGCACTCCCAAATTCATTTTCCAGTTGCCGATGATGGTTTTCATATCGATTCGTATGGGTACCCACAAGGGGCACCCATACAATTACGAAATGGATTTCAAAAAATCCATTTCATTTTTATACGGTCCAATGACCGCCATTTTCATATTCTTTTCGTTGATCACTTCGTTTGCGATCGCTTTGATATCTGCCGCGGTGATCTTCGAAAGTTTGGCCATGAATTGTTCTGGGGTGCGAACTCTGTTCAGAAACAATTCGTCATCGCCGTACCATTCCGCTTGGAACGAAGAGCTTTCCATCGCAAGCAACATACTTCCGCGCACGTGATCAATCGCCTCTTTCACTTCTTTTGCGGTCACGCCTTCGCGTTTAATTTTGCGAAGCTCTTGCATAATCGTCTTGTACGCAAGCAGCACGCGAGATTTATCGAGTCCAGCTTGAACGGAAAACACACCCGCGTCGTCATACGCTGTGTTACTCGAGCGCACCATGTACGCGAGACCCTTGCGTTCACGAACCGAGATGAACAAACGTGAACTCATGGTGCCGCCGAGAATGCAAGACAGGAGTGCGAGGGCCTCATTGCGATCGTCACCGATTCCAAACGAGGGAAATCCGAACATGAGGTGAATCTGTTCCGTCTTTTTAAATTGAACGTTTACTTTTTTCTTTGTGCTCGATTTTACAAACGGCGCGAACGTTGGATGTTCCGCCTTGCTGATCTTTACGCTTCCAAATGTTTTTTCGAGCGTCTTCTTAATATCTTTTGGAATATTTCCCGCAACAGACACAACCATACGCGACGGAATGTAATGCGAATCACGAAACGCAATAATCTCATCGCGTTTCATTTCTTTCATGGTTTTGTGCGATCCCGCAATTTCCCATCCGAGCGTGTTTCCATCAAACACAAGACCTTCGAGCAAATCCTCGACATGTCTCATCGGACTATCCTGATACATGTTGATCTCTTCAATGATCACCCCGCGCTCGCGATCCAATTCTTTTTGATCAAACTTCGAGTTGAATACCATGTCATGCAACATGTCGACCGCGAGCGATGTGTGTTTCGCGTCGATTTTGATGTAGTACCCCGTCTCGTGTTTGTTTGTGTATGCGTTGTATTGTGCCCCGACCGAGTCGAGCGCACGAGAAATGTCGAGCGTTGTTGGACGGCGCTTTGTTCCCTTAAACATGAGGTGCTCAATAAAGTGCGATGCCCCGCTGAGGGTTGGTGTTTCGTAACGCGATCCAACTTTTGTGAGAACCAAAACCGTCACCGCTTGCGTTCCAGAAACCGGAACCAAGTGAACGCGCATACCATTTTTTAAAGTGAAGTTTTGGTGGGGCATAGGGGGGGGGAGGCAGAGTGATAGAGTGAAATAGTTAAAGAGTGGTGGAAGAGAAACAGCTTTTTGTTTTTGTTTCATCGTTTCAAAAAAGAAAAAGTTGTCTCATTCCTTCACTCTTCCACTCCATCACTCTTTCACTTTTTTTAAAATTGTTTTTTGAACCACACTTCGAGCTCGGCAATTGGTACCCGTTCTTGTTTCATCGTATCGCGATCGCGAATGGTGACTGCTTTGTCTTCGAGTGACTCGAAGTCGACCGTGACACAATACGGCGTTCCGATTTCGTCTTGACGTCGGTAACGCTTTCCAATGGATTGCGTTTCGTCATAGTCAACACGCCAATATTTTGCAAGCGCTTCTGCGATTGGGCGCGCGACGTTTGAAAGTTCTTCTTTTTTACTGAGTGGCAAAATAGCAATCTTGATTGGGGCAATTTCTTTTTTGAATCGCAAAACAACGCGTGTGTCTCCTTCCCCTTCTTCGGATGCGACTGTTTCCTCGTCGTAGGCCGAGAGGAGAACAGCGAGAAGTGTGCGATCGACACCAAAAGAGGGTTCAATCACATGCGGAACATATTTCTCGTTTGTCATTGGGTCTGTATACACGATGTTCGATCCAGAGTATTTCGCATGTGTGGAAAGATCGAAGTCTGTGCGATATGCGAGTCCGTACAATTCTTTGCGTCCGAACGGATAATCAAATTCAATGTCGACTGTACGTTTCGAGTAGTGCGCGAGCTCATCTTTTGCGACTTCGAGATTATGCGAACGAGCCGCGTCTATTCCGACGCGGTCCATAAACTTGTACATATTCGCGAGCCACTCTTCAAAGAACTTCTCCCAATCGGATGGATGCACGAAGTACTCGATCTCCATTTGTTCAAACTCGCGTGTGCGGAAAATAAAATTTCCCGGAGTAATTTCATTGCGGAACGCTTTTCCAATCTGTGCCATTCCAAACGGAACGCGCTTACGACTCGATGTAATCACATTCGGAAAATCCACAAACATCGCCTGCGCGGTTTCTGGTCGGAAATACGCAACAGCACTCGCGTCCTCTTTTGGACCGAGCCATGTTTTCATCATGAGATTAAACGATGCAGGATCGGTAAACGTTCCCTTGTTGCCGCATTTTACACATGGCGCCCCAAGATCGATCTGATCGGCGCGATAACGCTCATGACATGTTTTACATTCGACGAGCGGATCACTAAACGTAGCGACGTGCCCCGACGCTTCCCAGACTTTTGGATTCATGATGAGTGCGGCATCGATCCCAACCATGTCGAGGCGCTCTTGCACAAACATTTTCCACCATGTTTGTTTAATGTTGTTTTTCAATTCAACTCCAAGTGGACCGTAGTCCCATGAGTTTGCGAGTCCGCCGTAAATATCCGAACCAGGGAAAACAAACCCGCGAGTTTTCGCGAGTGAAACAATTTTTTCCATGGTGATTTTTGAATGCTCCATAATTACACGGTCATGATTTCATCTTCTTTCTTCTCTCCCATTGCACTGATCTGCTCATTAAACTCTTTCGTCAGCTTCTCGAGTTCGTCGAGCAACTTGAACTTTTCGTCTTCGCTCATGTCTTTGTTCTTCTCCTTCTCGAGAATCTCATCACGAACCCCTTCACGCACTCCTCGAAGCGCGATGCGTGAATCTTCCAATTTTTCTTTCATGAGCTTCACAAGCTTCACGCGATTTTCCTCTGTCATCGGAGGAAGCATAATGCGAATCACTCCGCCATCTGCTGCGGGCGAGAGGCCTGTTCCAGAATCACGAATCGCTTTCTCGATCGCTTGCGTTAATCCCTTATCCCATGGATCAATCACAATTGTTTTTGCATCTTGAACCGAAATCGATGCGAGTCCTTTAAGCTCCATCGTCGAGTCATATGCGCTTACACGAATATCCTCCACAAGTTGTGGAGTTGCGCGTCCGGTACGAAGGGTTCCGAGTTCTTTATGCAAGTGATCAAGTACCGCGTCGAATAAAGGCTTCTTGGATGACAGGAATATATGCATAGTCGATTTCATTTATCGTAATCTGAGGCTTTAGCCTTGGTCACTGCATCTGATTGATCATTGTATCTAACATGGAGAACCAAGGCTGAAGCCTTGGGCTACTTCGCCTCCGTTGCGACTCCGATATATAACACGGTATTCAAACTTGGGTCAACGAGAATCGCGCGAGGGAGGCGATTTGAGGGGAGCTTTCCTGTTTGCCAGGTTGCGCCGCCGTCTTGCGATTTATAAAACGTTGCGGTGGTTGCGTAATACAGAACGTCCGGATTTGAGACATCCATGCCGACCGCTTGAATATTTACTTGCCCTGGCGCGGTCACAAGTTTGATCGGTTCCCAAACCGCCCCAAAACTTGTGGAACGAATGAGACCATATTTCGTTGCCGCAATCACCGTCTGAGAATTTTTTGATTGAATCAAATCATAAACCGTTGTCGCTCCGGCCATTCCTTTCAGCTCTGCGGCTTCCCATGTTGCTCCGCCATCTCCGGTTTTCATCATACCTTTTAACGATGTTGAAACAAGCACCATGCGGCTGTCGGATTGGTTGATGAGAATATCTGTAATGACATCTTTCACGTGAAGCACATTGCTCCACGTTTTTCCGCCATCCAAACTTTTTTGAATATCACCATTTGAAAGTCCAATCCAAACCGTTTGCGGATTAAACCAATCCACCGCCACTTTCACGACACTCACTTTTTCACGACTCTCAATGTACGCATCATTTTGAAACGTGCGCATACAGTCGATGGTCTTGTAAAGACGCGGACCCTTTGCGACATAAACCGTACACACATTTTTTGGATCCATCTTGATGGATGGAATAAATCCGGTTGAGAGCGCTTTATCTCTTGGTTGGCGCCAAGAAACTCCGGCGTCATCCGAATAGAGAAATCCATCTTCACGCGTTCCCACATACAAGACATTTTTATCCTGCGGATCCATTTCCATGGTAATGATGTTTGCGGTTGCGAGTGTGCCGATTCCCTTTGCTGTTGGCACAAGCGAACTTTGTGACCAAATTTTTCCCGCATCAACGGTTTTCAAAATTCCACCGTCCGCTTTATTTGCTTTTGGCGCCGCGGAACATCCCGCACCCGCAAGAACGAACAGGATTAAAAGAGGTAAAATTTTTTTCATAAAAAATTTGCGATTGTAGGGGTGGGTTTTATGCCCACCCACGTATGTCACGAAAATAAAATGTGCTCTAACGTTAATTGTGGATTTGTATTATGCGCAATCGCCGTTCTTCCCTCTTCTGTTTTTTTGAGTGTGGCGATCAGTCGAGAGACGTGCCAAGGCTGAAGCCTTGGGTTACGGGAAGTGTCCGATCGATATACAACGAGTTCTTCGCATCCAACAGATCGCAATAATTCATCGCGCAATACGCGCTGCCATAATCGTACCGTCTGATCTGCGGCCGAACGTTTGTTTACATCTTCTTTTGGAAGCAGTCCGGATGTAAGTCGAATTTGTTTTGCAATGTCTGAGGAGAACAAATCGATCGCTTGTTCCACCCCAATATCTGTTTGTGATCGGTCTTCACTTTTTGTGAGATACCGAAATGCACGACCCGGGCGACCAAGCGAGATGGCCGCTGCGATTTCCGCATCTGGTTTCGCGTGTCCTTTTTTGACGAGTGCTGTTGCAAGCGTAGTTCTCGACACCGGATGAAAACGCATCACCTGACAACGTGACGCAACGGTTGGAAGAACAGACTCAACGGAAGGCGCGCGCAGAATGAACAACGTTTTCCCTTTTGGTTCTTCAAGTGTTTTCAAAAGCGCATTCGCCGCCGCGTTTGAAAGCGCATCTGCATTTTTAATAAACGCAATTTTCCATCCACCGTTCATTGCACTCATCGCAAGTCTCTCGCAAACTTCGCGAACCTGCTCAACCGAAATCTGTGCCTTCTTCTTTCCCGTCTTCTCATCCGTAAGACACCCAAGTTCGATCACGTCCATAGACGCCGCTCCTTCGGCCTCCTTCGAGATCGCCCGAATCAGCTGCCTCGCCACAAGCGTTTTTCCCAGATGATGCGGCCCCACAAACAAAAAGGCGTGCGGCAAACGGTCTCGTTCAATCATTCGACCCAAAACATCCTGAACACGTTCGTGTCCAATAAGGTTGTAAAATGGGGATGGTGGCATAGGTGTGGAAATTATAACATAAAAACGCGGTAGCCGCAGGCTTCAGCCTGCGTGTACCCGAAGGTGTATCTCGAAATATGAAATAGCCATATTCCCACCCGGCGCAGGCTGAAGCCTGCGGCTACCCCTTTCCATTCCAGAACTTCCTGACAACTTGATTTGGCTAATTCTAGCCTAATTCTCACTATTTCCTAAGTGTGGGTCTTGACAAAACTGACAAAAAGTGATATAGTATGTCCATCAAGATGACGAAGCGACAAGATCACTTCTTCACCTTACAACTCAAACGGGGAGAGAGCTGAGCTATCCAGTCCCATTCACTGATAGCAAATAATAAGACCGATTGGTTTTCGTATCTCTCATGCTTGGATACGCAAAGCAATGGGTCTTTTTATGTAACTCGACTCAGAAACCTGAGGGGAGAGAGCAAACCGTCTTTCAAAACGCTTCGGCGAATGAGAGCGGTGAGTATCAAATGGTTTGACTGGGTTAACCCTCACTCATTCCATACGCACGATACTCATGATTCACACCAGCCTTCGGGCGGTCACTGAATCGACCTACCCTCGGATTCCTGCGTCGAACGAATCGACCAGTCCACAGCCCAGACGCGAGCCATCGAGTTCGCACGGAGATCGACACCATGATCAAGAACCTCACCGTCTCCCTCCCGTACTTCATCCCCACGAGCAGCGATCGCGCGTTCGAGATCCTCGGCAAGCTCTGCACCGGCGAAGTCGCCATGCTGCTGCTCTTCGCCAGCTCGCTCGCGCCTCTGGTCCTCGTCAAGTAGCCCAACCACCCAGACGCGAACCACCGAGTTCGCACGGAGTACCCATGATTCAGATCATTGCCGCAGTCGAGATTCTCGAACGGGCCTACATCGACTTGCGCCAGTTCAAGACCCCGAACGAGCTCATCGCCGCCGCCAAGCTCGTCACCGCCGCCCAGCGCAGCGTCGACTAGCCGACCTCAACTCACACCTAGCTCAGGTTACAGAGCAAAGGAAAGGTTAGAACGATGATTGCCTAACAGCAAACAGAAGCATCCAATGTCAGGCGATTGGATGTGGATACATACAGTGAACTCAACATCTCGAGTGTTGAGCGGCACGAGTCTTCTTCTCGAGATCTGGCGACGGCTGTGGCGAAAGGCACTCCCTTTCAACACAGTCCGTCGCCGAGCTTTCAGAGTTCGTAAGTGCAAGCTTGCGGAATCTGTGATGCTGAGGCCGGGTGGCCAAAGTTGTCCTAGCCCCAAAAGGGCATTCAGTGTTCCTATAGGTTCACAACGCGTCGAGCTAGTCTCGCGCACGGAGTTCATCATGTCCACGACCCATACCTTCGTCGCCAAGTTCCTCAACCGCGGCGTCACCATCGATCCGAACACGGCCAAGGCCGACAAGTCCGAGGCTCTGCGCACTGCGAAGCGCGAGAACCTGGCGACGATCGGCAAGGAAGTGCTCAACTCGACCGTGGCGCTCGTGGAGAAGGGCGTCGACATCGAGTGGCTGTGCCCCGACGGCAAGGCGCCGGCGGTGGACACGCTCGACAAGGTGATGAGCCTGGTCGAGGGCGGCGCCAACGTGGCCGAGCTGCAGAAGTTCTCGCCGAGCGACATCCTCGCTGGCCTGAACAACAACCAGCTCGCGTCGCTGATGCCCGCGCCGGTGGTCGAGATCGTGGAAGCCCTCGTGGCCGAAGCGACCGAGACCGTCGTCGAGACCAAGCCCGAGGCCCCCAAGGTCGAGGACAAGGTCGAGGCGAAACCGGTCGAGGAGTGGACCTGCGTCATCACCGGCGAAACGCGTCCGGTGGAAAAGATGCTGGTTCTCAAGCTCGCCCTGCTCGACACGAAACTCGATCGCCGCACCACCGAAGCCGACCTGCGCAACTACGCGGTCTCGGCCAAGGGCGCCATGCAGCGGGGTCTCAACCGCAACGACCTGATGTTCCTCGACAGGGCCCTCGACATCGTCCGCCCCGAAGAGGCGCGGGCGGCGGCGAGCAAGCAGCGGGTCGAAGAGCAGAAGGCGGCGCGGCGCAAGCAGGACTCGGACTTCCGCAAGACCGTCTTCCTGGGCCAGCCGCTCAAGCACCCCCGCACTGGCGAGACGTTCGTCCGGTGCGTCCAGGGTCGCGAGTGCGAGCACGCGCTCGAAAAGGGCACGGCGTTCGTCGGTTCGGTCGACGACATGCAGGCCCCCCGGCTCGAGGACATGCAGGAGATGAACTACGAGGCGAAGCGTGGCCCGGTGGACGTGAGTCACTTGATGACCCACTACGCCCTCTGCCCGAAGTGCGCCGCGAAGTTCATCGAGAATCCCCAGTCGGTCGCCAAGGCCGAAACGGAGATCCTCGGCGACCTCGAGACCAACGCGGCTGTGTATGAGGCGAGTGCGGAGCAGGACAAGCTCCACGCCGCCTTCTACACCGGCCCCCAGGCCCAGAAGACCCAGCCCCGCCGCTTCCAGCAGAAGGGCAATCGCAAGGGCTAGGTCTCAAGCCTGCACATAAGTCGAGTCTAACGACTTCTTAAACAAAGACCTTGCGGTCGATGAGGCATGTAGCACTTACTTCGCTACACCTCATCGACCGTCTCCCAAGAGATCACGAGCAAACGCTCGCGGCATCTTGCAGAGAAAGAAAACAAAGTAAAAAAGTCAAAGAGTGAAAAAGTGAAGGAAATTATTTATTTGATTGTTCTTTAAACAAATCGTCAAATAGTAAATTTCCTTCCTTCACTCTTTCACTTTTCCACTTTTTCACTCTGCAGCCCTTCCCCCTTCGCCCCACAAAAATGGAGGAGAGAGCAACTGGGCGTCTTTGAAAGAGACACCCAGCGAATATCAAATGGCTTGACTAGGCGCAAGCTTACTCATTTCATACGCAAGATATTCATGGTCTACACCGCCTTCGGGAGGTCACTGGATCCCTTGCCTCCATCTTTGTGGATCGGAAGGTACCTGATTTCTCAACAGTCAGAATGCTCTCGAGAATCTCGAGGCACGAGGCAGACATGAACCTGCAGATCGCCCAATCGGGCAAAAGCAGCCGTCTCACGCAACTGGAACTGACCCTCGTCGAAGCCGGCTTCGACCTCGATCTCTTCAAGTGCGAGGCCGAGATGGAATTCGCCGAGCGCGAAATCGATCGCGTCTCCGAAACCTGGCTGGTCAAGCGCTTCGGCGTGACCCCGGCCTGGATCATCGGCGACAACGGCGAGTTCATCGGACGCAACGGTGTGCGCAAGCTTACCCGTGCGTTCAAGCTCGGCCACGTGATCGGCATGAACACGTCGGAGTGGATGGTTCACCTGTCGTCGAACGAAGTCATCGCTCTGCTCCCGCTCCTCGAAAAGCGGGCGCGCGCGCTCACCTACAACTAGATCGCTCGCATCGCGCGACGATCCGGAGGATACATGACCCAGAAGCAAATCGACGCCCACATGCCGACCCCGGTTGGCCTGATGGTCATCCTCATCCCCCTCGCCCTTGGCGTTGCGGTCCTCGAGTGGGTCCGCAACCCGTTCGGCAAGAAGAAGTAGGAGGTTCCCATGAGCGAAGAAGCTCTCAAGGCCGAGCATCGAGAATTTCTCGACGATCTCGCCCCGCTGACCGTTCGGGTTTTGACCTTCGGCCTCGTCGCGTGCTTCAAGTGCATGGATGTGGCCCGCGGTCTGATCAAGAAGATCACGCGCTGAGCGACCAACCCTCAACGAAACACAAGGAGTCACCATTGAGATAAGCGTCATCCCTCAGGAAAGCAATGCTCGATGTTAGGCGATCGAAGCATGAAGAAAAAAAGAGACCCTGGCCCTCCATTGGCCGGTGAAGATCTCAAGTCTACGAATTGGAAACTTGGGCGATGCTAGTGGACACTCCACGAACCATCGCCCGGCTTTCCGAGCTCGTATACGCGCCGTGCGTAACGACCTCGGTTCGGCCATTTGAAGGTCGGACATGTTTGCCGGCGGGTATCGCACGCGCCCGGCGGTTCGCGGCTCGGTTAGCCTTTGATGGCACCGGTCGCATTTGAGTGTGCTTTGTGGCGCAACCTGTTCGCTCTCCGCCGATTGGGAGCGAGCACAACGACAGGATCAAGGAGGATCCATGTACATCTTCTGTTCCCGATGCAGCGTTGACGATCAGCTGTCGACGTAAGCATGTAAAACATCCTAGGATTTTATCGATCGTGTCACAAGCGATCGATAGGACTGAATGTTGGTCCGAAAAAATCTGAAGCTGCACCTTGGGGCGTCGAATTGCAAGACGCCTAGTATAAGTACCAAGGACTTGGTGAAACCAGAACGATCGATGGTCAACGAGATCGATCAGGATGTTGGCACGCATCCACAAACTCTGGAGATGATATCTGCTCATCTAAGACAAATCGAGGAGAACCGGAACCTCGATGATGATCTCTGACGGAGCCTTGTTGAACCTCGCGCGACGGGCTGCGTGAAGTGGGAAAGCTACCCATTTTCACGCAGTTCCGTCGCGCAGTCTTCAGAAATCGCAAAGTGATTTGTGGAATCTGAATTCTCATGCGACACCTCTCCCCCCGCCCTCTCCTTCGAAAGGAGAGGGGGCTCTAGAATCATCGTACCCAAAACGTTTTGGAGGATGACATGTCGGACATCGCAAAGGCACTCGAGCAGGTGATTCTGTTTCGTCGCGCTGAGATGATTCTGTGCATACTGAATCTCCTCGACGCAGGTGCGACGCTCTACTGGATCCAATCCGGACTCGCGACCGAAGCGAATCCGATCATGAACCACGCCCTCCTTCACGGAGTGCACACGTTCGCAATCGCGAAGATCTTCTTGGTCGTAATCGCGGCAGGGATCCTTTGGAGCCATCGCCACCTTCTGCTCTCGCGGATTGGTGTTGCGCTTACGAGCGTGGTCTACGCCGGACTTGCCGGCATCCACATCGGTGGCGCGATCCTGAAGACGCTTGGGTAACCCATTTCAACCCTCAACCAGTCGCGCTGCTGCACTCTCTCGCATCTCGCGCGGCTCGACCTATCCACCTCATGATCTCTCGTGATGTGAATAGGTCGAAAGACCAATCTCTCCCTCAAAACGAGAAAAAACACCCTAACGGGTGTTTTTGTTTATAATGTTGACATTTTTCCAAAAACATGATAGATTTATCTTCTCTTCCAAACGAGAGGAAGAGGTGACAAGTGATGGCACAGATGTCTGTCAAATGAGGTACGTATGAGTTCCGTAACCCGTATCCGAAATCACGTCATGACAGCTCTTCTCCAGGGGTCTGTGTCATGACGGCGATTGCGCGTGAATTGAACGATGCTACAAAAAGAGCCCTACGCATGTATGCCAACTCAAGGAATCCTCTCCTTGGGAATCCCGCGGCAATCAAACCACACATGCACTGCGCGCTCGGTAGCTGACTTCTTTTCCCAGGATACGCCCGTCGAACTCCGTTCTCACTTTCTGACAGCTCTTTGAATGTTCTCACACGTCCGCTCCCACCTTGGTGAGCAGCCTCTTCCTGTCCTTCCCTATCGTCGAACCGTTCGACGATTCTTTTTTTGAAAAAAACTTAAGATTTTTTTGATGGATATTCCGCAGCCCCTCTCCAAGCTAAATTAAATAATCCACGCACAGCATCGGCAATTTCTTTACTGATAATTACAACCGCAAGCACAGCAGATCTGTACGAGAACAAAAAGACATGATTTCCACGCACAATAATTTCTCCGTGCATCGGAAACTCTTTTGAGGAAACAAATCGTACTTCTCCAACTCCAACGTTTGGAATCTTTGATGGATCTGGATTCTCCATCACCACAATCGCGCGGTGCGGCGTTTTTGCTAAATGCAATTCGCGCGTATGACGTTCGTGATCATCCATGATCTCGCTTGTGGCAAGAACATCGTCATACGGAACAATTTCCACAAACTCCCCTTCCATTTTTTCAAACGTCTCGCGAAGGGTTTTCAAACCTTCTGATCCCTCGAGATACCGAATTTGCGGCTTCGCCCCTTCTGCATTAAACAGCGCGAGAAGCATTGGTAATGTTTTTTGAAATTCGTTGTGTTTTTCTTCCAACTCTTTTTGTTGAATGCGAAGGATCGACATCAAACGATCCGGACTTTCCGGAACATAAAAACGTTTCTTCCCTTTCACAAACGTGGACATGAGCCCGCGCGTTGCGAGCGCCTCGATCATGACATACGTGGTTGCGCGGTTCACTTTTGCTTTATGCGAAATATCTTGAACCGGCGCGGGTCCAAGTTCGAGGGCGGAAAGATAAACCTGCGCCTCTTTTTCCGAAAGGCCAAGACGCTTTAATTCTGTTAACAATTGATCCATAGGATTTGATTATACCAGACCGCGCAGAATTTCCCATGTCTTTGCTGCTGTTTTATTCCAATCATACATTGTTCCGCGTACAGATCCTTTTTGGATCAACTGCTCACGAACAGAGGCGTCTTCGGCGATTTGTCTCATGGCACGCTCCCACAATTCTGGCTCAGATGGATCAACAAAGAGCGCCGCGTCACCGATGATTTCTCGATGAGCTGGAATATCGGACACAACGAGCGGCGTTCCACATAACATGGCTTCCACATTCGGAATGCCGAAGCCTTCGTACCAAGAGGGAAACAAAAATGCGGTTGCGGCATTCATGAGCACGGCAACGTCAGCGTCGTCAAGGTACCCGAGTGTATGAATCTGATGCTTCGAGCTCGAGTGGTCGATCCAGTTCTTCATGCTTGCGAATCCAAATCCTGGCTCGCCAACGAGGACGAGTTCGAACGGATCGCCAACGCCACGATTTTGTTTAAACTGATCGAATGCGCGAATAATCGTTTCCACATTTTTCTTTTGATCGAGACGGCCAACGTATAAAAAGAAATGCTTGCCGAGACGATTGCGTTGCAACACAGGTTCAATCTGTTCTCGAGAGAGCCGCTTATAGATCGAAGTGTCTGCGGCAAGAGGTGTGGTCGAGATACGATCGGGTGATGTGTGATAGGTCGAGATAATCTCGGACTTCGAGAATTCAGAGACAGTGATGAGATGCGATGCGCCTCGAACGGAACGTTTGGTCAACTTCGATAAACGTTTGCGCGATGATGCATCATATAAATTCGGTGCACGTAAAAATCCGAGATCGTGAATCGTTGTAACGATCGGATAAGACGCGCCAGGAAGTCGTCGAGGAAGGCCTTGGGATGGAACAAAAAAAAGAGATGGCGGATGTTGGAATAGTTCGAGGCTCATGCGAGCTTGCATCCACCCAACCGGAAACCAACTTGATTTTGTTGGCCACGCAATGGTTTTTTCTTCCCATCCATTTGGTAATTCAGCGAGGGCACCCTCGAGCTTTACTGGCGAATACAAAACCACATGCTCGTTTTCTTGGAGCGCGTGTTTTTTCATCGCTTGAATCAATTGAAACGCATACATCTCCACCCCAGATTTCTTTTTCTGGTTCGCCGACCAAGCATCGATCGCGTAAGTGATGGGGCGTGAAGATGGAAGGAGGTTGGTGGACATAGGGCTGCAGAGTGGTTGAGTGATGGAGTGGCGAAGTGATTGAAAAAGACAGTTTGTTATTTTTTTGTAATACAAAAAAGAAAAAAGTTTCTCTTCCTGTCTCTTCCACTCCATCACTCTTTCACTCTGTTTCATTCTAACTGGTAAAAATACTTCTCTTATACGCTTCCAAGTTCTCAAGCGCGATTCCAGTTCCCTTCGCTACACATTGTTGTGGATCTTCTGCGAGGAATGTTGGAACACCGGTTGCTTCGGCGATGAGCGTATCGAGACTTCGCAGTTGAGATGATCCACCGGATAAAACAATTCCACGATCCATGACGTCGGCGGAAAGTTCTGGCGGAGTTTTATGCAACACTTCTTTTACGGTCGCAATAATTCCCTCGAGTTCATTTTGGATTGCGGCCGTAACATCGTCAGATGTGACTTCGATCAACTTTGGAAGTCCGGTAATCATGTCGCGGCCTTTTACTTCCATCGAGAGTTTATCGGGCAAATACATGGCCGCACCAATATTGATTTTGATATCTTCCGCCGTGCGTTCTCCGATCGCGAGTCCATATTTGCGACGAATGTATTCCGAAATTGCCAAATCGAACTTCACGCCACCGATACGTACGGATTCAGACGCAACGATTCCTCCGAGCGAAATGACGGCCATCTCGGACGTTCCTCCTCCAATGTCGATAATCATGTGTCCACTCGGACTTCCAATCGGAATGTTCGCACCGATTGCAGCCACGATTGGTTCTTTGATGATGTACGCCGCCTTCGCACCGGCCGCGAGCGTTGCGTCAATCACGGCGCGGCGCTCGGTCGAGGTGATTCCACCCGGAACCGCAACCATGACTTCGGGACGAAACAAACGGAATCCTCCGAGCGCTTTGTTAATGAAATAGCGAAGCATCGCTTCTGTTGTTCTGTAATCTGCAATCACCCCATCTTTCAATGGTCGACGCGCAACAATCGTGTCTGGAGTTCGACCCAACATGTCCTTTGCTTCTTTTCCAACCGCAAGCACTTTTTTATCTGTATACGAAACAGCCACGACCGAAGGTTCGTGAATAATAATGCCGCGTTTCGGAACATAAACCAGCACGGTGGTTGTCCCAAGATCAATCCCAATTTTTTTTCCGAACATAGAGGCGGCAGAGTCG
>Ga0209541_10002368_pt1 | contig 35841 bp, 34 predicted proteins | sample RifCSPlowO2_01_FD_184027 | JGI IMG/M metagenome (GOLD analysis project Ga0209541, IMG submission 184027) | Groundwater microbial communities from Rifle, Colorado - Rifle CSP2_plank lowO2_0.1 (SPAdes) (version 2) | ecosystem: Environmental > Aquatic > Deep subsurface > Groundwater | place...
CAATGGAAAGAGTTTGGAGACCCACGATATGAACTGACGATGGCAGCACTACACCAAAATCAGAAAGTACTCACTGGGTTTTTCTCAACCCCTCCAAATTAGAGGGGACTTCGATTCTTATTAACCTGAGCCGTGGAACGCCCAGCCGTCTTTGGCGGTTGGATCATACTTTACTTCTTTTAATACCGTTCCTTGAATAACACCCCAAAATCCTTGATATGCAGTACGAACAAGTCCAAGAACTTCTTTTTCGGCCATCGTAAGATCATTATGCAACCTTCTAACAAAAGCTGTGAGCGGACGCCAATACTCTGCGTCGACAAGATAACGTACTGGGTTTTCGTGCACAGGACGAGTATCTTCTTCAACTCTTGCTGTTAGGTCTTGCTTGTTTCTTGGTTTCAAATCTTCAAAAAAGTCCAACCTGTTTTCGAGCAATTCGGGTGTTCTGTACTCTGCTGGTTCGAGAGCTATCGCTGTTGCGTACATTGATTCCAATCTATTAATCTTGACTTCTGTCATATCCATCACCTGTAAGTATTATTTTTTATAGTGTCGAACTAATTCTGCTTGATTATCAGCTTCTTTTCTTTGATTTCAACTTTTAATTCCTGTCCGGGCTTCCAGCCAAGCATTTCAACAGTTGAGTTGGGAACAACAATCCAATGCTTAAAATAGGCTTTGCCTTTGTACACACGACTCTTTTGTCCGAGTAACCTCATCCCGACTCATGTCAGGTACCTACCTTTTATAAAGATTTAGGTACTGAAACGGAGGGAGTTTAGGTACATAATAGAATGAACAAGTAATGTCAACATGTGTTGCAAAAGCTTCGCTGCTAATGGTGGTCGTTGGAGCAAAAGGAAGGCGAAAAAAAACGTAACGTATTATTTTTTTCTTCCTGAAGTAATAACGGGTACTGGGAGTCCGTGGGTCATACGTTACGTGAAGGTTATCTGAATTTTCAAAACTTAACTGACATTATCGAACAAACTAAATTTATTTAAAGAGCGTGCTGTTTATGTCGTTATGGATTATAAAGCTCTTGGATTGAAATGCGGATTAGAGATTCACCAGCAGCTTTCAACAAACAAACTCTTCTGTTCCTGTCCAAGCGTGCTGCGCGAAGATACACCTCATTTTTCGGTCAAAAGATATTTGCACGCGGTTCAGGGCGAGTCAGGACAGGTTGACGTTGCTGCACTGCATGAGCAGCGAAAAGGCAACGCTTTTGTCTATCAAGGATATGACAGCACCTGTCTTGTTGAACTCGATGAGGAGCCCCCCCATTCAATGAATGAAGAAGCTTTAGAAATTGCGCTTGAAGTTGCTTTAATCCTCAAAACAAAAATAGTTGATGCTATCCAAGTCATGCGAAAGACCGTCGTTGACGGAAGCAACACGTCAGGCTTTCAGCGCACTGCACTGATTGCGCATGATGGAACACTCAACGGACATGTGGTAAAAACCGTTTGCATTGAGGAAGATTCAGCACGACAAGTAAAGCAAGAGAATAATATCATTACCTACAGGCTTGACCGACTTGGAATTCCACTCATCGAGATAGCAACAGGCGCAGACATTACGACACCACAACAATGCAAGGACGTTGCTCATGCTCTTGGCATGATTTTGCGGAGCACCGGAAAAGTCAAACGGGGCATTGGCACCATTAGACAGGATGTCAATGTGAGCATTGCGGCAGGCGCACGCGTTGAAATCAAAGGAGCGCAAGAATTGAACATGTTGCCGCTACTCGTGGAAAATGAAGCGAAACGGCAGCTAGCACTTGTAGGGCTGCAAAAGGAACTGAAGAAAAGAAAAGCAGCTGCTGTTCGTGTAACGGATTGCACGGATGTTTTTTCTCAGACAGAGTCAAGCATCGTGAAGCAGGCATTATCGAAGAAAGAGGTCGTGTTGGGCATGAGCATGCTCGGTTGTGCTGGACTCTTTGGAATTGAATTATTGCCGGGACTGCGTTTTGGAACTGAACTTTCATCTCACGCGAAAATGGCAGGTGTCGGAGGCATATTTCATTCGGATGAACTGCCACGCTATGGCATCAGCGAAAAAGAAGTTGTCCATGTGCGGAAAAAACTGAAATGCGGTTCAGATGGATTTGTTCTTGTCGTGTCCGATGCGCATCGCGCCAATCGCGCGCTTGATAATGTTGCGGACAGATTGTCACAAGCATTGCGCGGCGTTCCTGAAGAAGTGCGCAAAGCTGAAGACGATGGAACAACACGCTATTTGCGGCCTATTCCGGGCGCAGCACGCATGTATCCTGAAACGGATGTGCCTCTGATTGTGCCCGATGTTAAAAACATTCAATTGCCCGAGTTAATAACTGAAAAAGTGAAAAAATATGAAAAGCTCGGATTAAGTCATGACCTTGCGATGCTTCTGGTCGATTCTGACCGAGCGCATTTGTTTGATAAAGTGAAACATGTAAAGCCGTCATTTGTTGCTGAGATGCTCGCAGCAAAGTTAGACGAAGTGGAGAAAGCCCATGGAATTGTTTTTTCAGACGAACTTATTTTACATGCGTTTGACTTGTTGAGCAAAGAAAAGATTACGAAAGACGTTTTCGGACAAGCGCTGATTGTCCTAGCAAAAGGAACATTTGATGAAAAAAAATATACGTCAGTTGGTGTCCATTTGGAGAAAGAATTGAAAGCAATCATCGCTGCAAACAAAGGAGCGCCTTTTGGAGCGTTGATGGGGCATGCGATGGCAAAACTGAAAGGAAAAGCTTCTGGACAAGAGATTTCTGAGATGTTGAAGAAACTAATGGTACGTTAGGTGGAGCAGAAGGAAGGCGAGAAAAATACATTTTATTTTTTTCTTCCTGAAGTAACAGGTCAAAATTGAGAATTATTCGGCATTATCTCAAGTCACTTTTATAAACAGATTGGTAACGTTTACTTTTTACGCCCGGGTAGTATAGCTTGGATACGTCAAAAACGCAGTTTTCTGACGTTTTAGGCGCACCAAAAAGTATGCGGCCCTCCGGAGGCTGCGACCGGGGTTCGAATATCCCAGAGGGAGACCAGAAATCCTTCAGGATTTGTAAGTCCCCGCTCGGGCGTTTTTTTAATTGAACTTAACATAAAAAAATTACTCTATCTCATACACAACCTGAACCGTTGCACGAACGTCAAGCTGCTTTGGAGAGATTTCTGTGCTGGCAAATTCTGCCTTTGCTACGGTCGCATCAAGCGCGTCACGTAAGTAAGGATAAGGCGCATAGTCATAACTGCTGTCAGAAACTGACACAATGTCGCCCAACTCAGCATTTAATCCTGATGCAATTGCTTCTGCTTTTTCACGAGCGTCCTTCGATGCTTCCGACAACGCCTGTTTCTTCAGCTGATTTTTCTTTGCGTCGCTGATGTCAAAGTCAATGCTTTGGATTCTGGTTGCGCCCGCATCAACGACAGCATCCACAATCGAACCGACGTCGTCAAACTCGGTTGTTTTTATCCGCAGTGTATGTGCTGTTTTGAAGCCCTTGCTTTGCTGTCCCAGCGTTGGATGCCATTCAAACTCTTCATAAATGTTAAAGTATTCCGTTGAAATGAAATCGCGCTGAACACCTATTTTGTATAAGGCAGCATACACTTTCTCTACAATCTCTGCGTTTTTGTTTTTAGATTGGTCTGCAGTCTTTTCAAGCGTTTCAACTGCGACGAGCACATTTGCTTCATCTGGAGCAACTTTTAACACTGCTGTCCCAGACGAGCTTATCGTTCTCTCCGTGCTTTCGGGTGTGATGACACAACCGCCAAGCAACGCAAGTACCATTAATAATCCAAGTATTTTTTTCATGTTGACCTCCTAATCATTTTTAAGACGATGAATAATATAAACATGACGATACCGCCCAGAAGAAACCATGCCCAAAACGGCAATAAAGGCTCTACGACTTGCATTGCAGATTCAATGCGAGCGGCGTCCATAGCAAGCGGCGCCGATTCAGATGCAACACGAGCTGTTTCCAAAAGCGATGGTGCGCTTTGTCCGATTTTTGTTGATACAAAAACTTTCTCAACAAAGGCTATGATGAATGTGATACCAGCAAAAATAACCGTAACAGGCAATATTGACTTGAGCGCGGTCTTTATTCCTCGTGTGGATTTTGGTGTGATAATAATGTATTTATTTGCAAGCTTGTAATGGTCAACTTCACGGCCTTTTTTGCTGTAATGGAATTCTTCAACGGTAACTAATTGTGCTTCTTTCAGCTTCTGGAGATTGTAGTGGACGGTGGGAAGCGGAATGCTCAGTATTTTCGAGAGGTCTGTTTCGGTTGCGTCTTCATGCTCGGACAAATAATCAATTAGTTTTCTGCTCGTGTCATTACTCAAAACTTCGGCTAATTGTTTTGACTGGGATTCTTCCAAACTGACCAACAGGAAATTTTGTTTTGGCATTATTTTGACCTCATGAGTTCGGTGCATTTATCAAATTTTATCGTATTGTTCGTGGGTTGATTGTTTTCGTCAAAATCGTGCCCACCGTCCTCTCCCCTAGTGTGTCTATACAGGAATGTACCATTCAAAGTATAATAATACGTTGTACCGCCAAAAAAATAAGGATCATCAACAACTGCAAAGAAAAATTCATCGTTCTGGGTGCACCTACTTACTATTACGCCGAAATCATCTTTAAACTTCTCACTTGATTCGGTGTACCTCTGAAGTACACTCGGAGGTAAATTAAGTTTTGCTAGGTCTGGCGCCTCTTTTGACCTTTTAATTTCAGTGCATGAATATTCATGAACATCAATAACTGGCTCAACGCTCACAATCTGTACACCATACTCATCCTGTGGTCTCACAACAGAATCAAGCATGTATCTAGAACCAATCGGGCTGCCATCTGAAGTATAATAATAGGAAATTCCCATATATCTACTAGAGCCACCAACTTCAAACATTCGTCCATTGTCTTTAACACAGGTAGATACCGTTGCGCCCAAAGACTCATTATAAGTAACGCTCAACTCATCGTATTTCTGGAGCACCATTTGGGGCAGCTCACTGTTACTCTCAACCGAACAGGCTGTTAAAAGTACTATTCCCAGCAAGATAAAGTATGCTTTTACCATATGTTGAAGTAATCAACTGTATTTAAATACATTCGGATAGGTTTAAGGTGAATTGAAGTTATTGGGAGAATGATAGTGATTGTTGGAGCAGAAGGAATGCGAAAAAATAAATTTTTAAAAACGTTTTTTTTCTTCCTGTAGTAACGACGAAATTGGTCAAACTGCGAACAAGCAAGTTGTTATCTTGTACATCATCTCACCGCTTCGTAGTTTGCGGTTGAATTCCACCGGTTTTTAAGCCAAAACAAGGTTGTGTGAACCAAGCCCCACTTTTCATATCGTCGTGTTGATGTAATCGCATACGTGCTTTTAATAAGTTTATATTCGCCGAATTTTGCGAGCTTTCGTATAAGGCGGCTATTTTCACGAATCGTGGAGATGTCAAAGCCGTTTATCTTGCGGAACAATGAAGCAGAGGTAATAATCACACCAGAACTGCCTTTATACAGTTTCATGCTGTGGAGCAGATTTTTCATTGCGTTAATCAAATAATACGTAAATTTCGGCGCATTTGGATAGGTTGAGACGGTTGCTACTGCGCCACTGAACTCGTTGCGGATGGTGGCCAACGCATTTGGAGCCAATCTCGTGTCTGCGTCAAGAAAGATGAGAATATCGCCGTTGGCGTGTTGTGCGCCAAGATTACGAGCGATGGATACGTGAGGTTTTTCCGCAGTCAGCAAAAGATGAGGATATTTTTGCGCTTTGGTGATGGTATTGTCAGTACAGCCATTCGCAACAATAATTGTTTCATAATCTTTGTCTGTTTGTTCACTGATGCTGTGTAATGTCTGCTCGATATACTTCTCTTCGTTATACGCTGGGATAATGATGGAAAACATTACGTGCGGAGTAGATGCGAGGTTTAAAAGCTTTTAGCGGTTTTCGACCAAAGTCAAATAATTCGCTGCCCAGAGCATGCCCTGGTCAGAATGATAAAAAAACGATTGAAAAGGCTTGCCGTTCGAAAACAGAACTTCAGGAAATGTGCCGAAATGTTCAATCATTTTTGTGTAACGGTCGATATACTCCTGTGCTTGTTTTTTATCGATGTTTTGCAATAGCTTGAGATACAATGGTCCAATATGAAGCCAAGTGCTGTCCCGTTCATAATTTTTCATCAAAAACTCTTGTGAAATAAATGTTACAGGTGCGGCTTTCGTTGTGTATGCCAATGGGAAAGGCTCGTCAAGCTGTGCATCATGAATTGACTGAAACGCTTTTTTGAGAATTGATTTTTCTTTGATGATGCCAAAATAAAACGGAAAGAGATTTGCGTCACTTGCGACATAAAGCTTTTTCGTTGAATCATCGTAAAAATAGTTTCCATTCCAAAAATGCTCGAAAATTATTTTTTCGTAGTTAAAAATGTTCAACGGATTGGATAATTTTAATTTTTTCAGTGATGCTGAGATTACTGCGAGCATGCAATTATCATAGCACGAGCTTTGTCTTATCGCAAAATCTTTTATCGAAGAATATTTTTTATTGTTCACAAGACCAGTGTTTATATCGACTGCGATGGTACATAAACGACGTACTTCTTTTTCAATCAACGGGTGAAATTCTTTGAAGGGTTCATTTAGAAGAGTAATGCTGTGGAGAAGCCATGCTAATGAATCGATTGCGTAACTAAAGACATCAAATGGTTTGCCTTTTGAAGAAATTGTTGTAGTTATTTTTCCGTGTTTTTGAAACTGAGTGAGCGCATAACGCACTGTTTGCTCAACTTCTTTTGTGTAGCCAAGCTTGATTAATGACTCTGTACACAAACCGAAATCTCTCGTCCAGAATTGCGGGAAATGGGTAGTTGATGTCTGGAAAAAAATTCCGTTCCAGCAGTCTTTTATTATTTGATGACAGATTTGTTTTGCGTTGCCAGGATAGCGATGGAAACCATAGCGTTTGGCGTGACGACTATTTTTGAGAATACGAGAACCTTCGGAGAGATAAAAGCTGATGGAAGTCATTTAAATATAACAGGTGCTAATGTTTATAAAGTAACCAGTGACTTCTTTATCCATGACATTCGTCAATACTTTACCATACATAAGCAATCCAATCGACGAATTTCATGATTTTAAGTTGGTCAGTTGGGAAAAAGATATTTATCCAAAATTCAAAGGTAATACACAGGATAACGAAATAAAATTCTTTAAGCAGTTACTCAAGAAACACAAGCTCAGAAAAATTCTTGACTTTGGAGTTGGTGGTGGTAAAGACATCAGTACTATCTATGAGCGTCTTCAGCAAGAAAAATATACTTTTACAATTGAAGCAAATGAAGTTGACGAAGAATTCATGAAACAGTCCACTGCACTCTTCAAAAAAAATAAACAACCCATTATTGTCCATAAAAGTAACTGGCTTGACTTGCCCATCGCGAAACCAACATACGACCATTTGTTTGACTTTGGCATGTTGATTGGAAACTCGCTCACGTACATTGGAGGAGGTACCAGAGAATATACAAAGAAAGCACAGCAGAGCATCGTCACAAAATTTTCACAGCTGATTAAAAAAGACGGCTATTTGTTCATCGACTCAAGAAATTACGATTATATCAAATCATTGATGCACCTGCCCACTGCAGATGTTTTCAGAAACTTTACTTTTGATTACTCGATTTATTATCATGGATTTCAAACGAAAATTCTTGTATTCCCAGCATACATCAGTGAAACGGTTGTCGTTCTCCACTATTATGACAAAGAGAACAAGACGTGGAGCAAACTTGATTTATACCCTATTTATCAGGAAGATATGATTGAAATACTGAGCAAAGATTTTGTCATTGAGAAAATCTATCATGATTTTAAAGAAGGAAAAAAGAACAAAAGTCTGTTTGTACAGTATCTTGCGCGAAGAAAGTAAAAATAATTTGAGTTTATAACAATTGCATGAATTCTTCTCGTGTTAAACCGGCTTGATGTATAATACTCAGCAATGTGCCCTTTGCCAGCTCTTTATGCAATGGAACGGGAATAGTAATTTTACCGCTGTTAGTTTCTTTTTTCAGAATTGCATGGCTTCCAGCTGTTCTTGTATGTTGAAAACCAATTTTGTGAAGAATTGTTATAACATCTTTTCCAGAGATTACGGGAAGCTTTGGCATGTCAGAAATCTGCATTCGCAAGCTTCGGGCTTGAGCCAAAAAGATAGAATAGCTGATTTCTGAGCATGCTCAAAAACATGCCAAGGGCTTCAGACCGTGATGTTTTTGACACATCTAAACCTCAACAAAAGAAAATGTAGGCGGCTCTTCAGATTCAAGGCTTTCGAGAATTTCAGGACATTCTTCCAGATAAAGTGCAATCGCCTCTTCAATATTTTTCTTTGCTTCTTCAATGGTATTTCCTTGACTGGCAATGCCTATTTTCGTGCAGTGTGCTACAAATATAGGTTCACCTGTACTTAACTTTTCTCGTACAATGGTAATATCAAGATAGTGTTTTGGCATGATAAATTAGTATTTTTAGCGTTATATAAACATATCGAATAAAAACGAGCCTGGGGGGACTTTCGATGCGCTTTGTACGAATTCGAACCCCCGACCTGCAACTTTCACCATATCTGGCATAAGTTATAGGAGGCTTGCGGAAACAGTCGTTTTTGCCGCGCTGTCCAAGCTGCGCTACAGGCTCGTCGATGCTTTGACCATCCAATAATATTTAAATATGTAGGCTCATGTCTCAGCGAACGATGGACATCTATCAAGAGGCGCTTGAGTTTCATAGAAAGTACAAAGGAAAATTACATACAACATCGCCATTTTCTCTCAAAACAAAAAAAGATTTGTCTTTGGCATATACACCTGGTGTTGCTGAGCCATGTCGCGCAATCGCGAAAGACCAGTCAAAAGTGTATGATTATACAATCAAAGGGCATACGGTTGCTGTCATTTCTGACGGCAGTTCAGTTCTTGGTTTAGGTAATATCGGAGCAGAAGCAGGCATCCCCGTCATGGAAGGCAAGTGCGTTTTGTTCAAAGAATTGGCAGGCATTGACGCATTCCCCATCTGCATTAAAACGCAGAATGTCGATGAAATTGTATCTATTGTCAAAAACATAGCACCCGTGTTTGGAGCGGTTAATCTGGAAGACATTTCTGCACCGCGATGCTTTGAAGTCGAAGATCAATTGCAGGACATCGGAATTCCGGTCATGCACGATGACCAGCATGGGACCGCTGTTGTTGTTTATGCTGCACTGACCAATGCGCTGAAAATTGTTGGAAAAAAGTTTGATGAGATTGTTGTTGTGGTTTCCGGTGCAGGTGCTGCCGGAACAGCAATCACCCGAATGCTCAGTTGTGGTGGGATTTCTGCGAAAATATGTACGCCAGTGAAAGATATTTTGTTGTGCGACAGTCATGGCATCGTCAGCAAACAACGAAAAGATTTGAATGAGCCGAAAAAAGAGTTACTCAAGATTACGAATAAACAAAATAAAAGCGGAACGCTGGCTGATGCTTTTCATGGAGCAGATGTCTTCATTGGGGTGTCTGCGCCGAATATTGTAACAAAAGAGATGGTTCAATCGATGGCTAAAAAGTCGATTGTTTTTGCGATGGCAAATCCTGTTCCTGAAATCATGCCTAATGAAGCACAGAAAGCGGGCGCATATATTGTTGGCACGGGACGAAGTGATTTTCCTAATCAAGTCAATAATGCGTTAGGATTTCCTGGCATCTTTAAAGGTGCGTTAGATGCACATGCAGTGCGGATTACACCAGAGATGAGACATGCTGCTGCACATGCACTTGCAGATTACATTACACCTGCGCGCGATGCTATTTTACCCAGTGTTTTGGATAAAAATGTCGTTTTTGCAATTGCGGAAGCAGTGCGAAAGAAAGCGATTGAACAGAATGTTGTAAGAAAGTAATTATTTTTGTGGACCAACTTTATAGAAAAGCAGCCATCCTTGTTCTGTTTTGAGTGGTGCAGGGTCACAGACTATTGTTCCTGCGTCAGCAGTTATTCTTGTGCCTGCTTCATCTTTCCAGTTCAAACCGTCAGACGATGTGGCAGTTCGAATTCCTTCATTGCAATAATATTGTCTCCATTTGTCATCGTCGATAGAAACGGTATTTGACACGGAGCCACGTTCGCGAATTTTTTTGTTGAGCGTAAAAACTTTGCCATCTGGTGAAGACGCAGCAACTAACATCGGTCCTTGCGCGAAATATATAAACCATGTATTGTCAATCGTTACTACATCTGGGTCTGTAAGGCGCTGATATTTAAAACGGATTCCATCTTCTTCTACAAAATGAATGCCGTCGGTCGATACGGCACTCCATACTTCATTGACTTGCATTTCATCTCCCAGTTGTGGGAAAATGACGTAGTACATGCGTATGTCTCCGTTGGAAAGCAGAACAACTTCAGGGTCAGCTGCGCCCATATGTTTTGCTTTGCTCTCGAGCTGAACTGAACCTGATTTCCATGTTTTGCCGTCGTCCTCTGAAAAAGCGACAATTAATCCCGATTTGCTTCTGCCATAACCATCCACAGCATACAACGCAATCCGACCATCTTCTAATCTCAAAACGTCAGGCACACTGGTATGCTCAAAGATGACTTCTTTTTCCTGAAAGGAAAGACCATCACTTGATGTTGCTCTGAGAATTTTATGATAAAAAGGACCGGCAGGGTCGAAATCCAGAGGATTCGCGTTAGCGATAGAAAGGTCAAAGGAGAGTTCTTCTTTTTTAGTTTCGGGTTGAACTTTTGGCTGTTCTATTACAGGAAGTACTTGAGGTTGTTCTGGCACTGGTTCAGATATTGTTTCTACGAGCTTTTCCTGAATGACCGGTGGCGAACATGCTGCGATGAGCGTCAAGAGAATAATAAAAGATAGGATGCCTTTTTTCATTGGAGAATGGATAATGGTTTTATTTAAAAATGTGGCGATTGATGTTTAGTTGGGATTGTTGAAGCAGAAGGAAGAGAATTACGTAAAACGTTTTATTTTTTTACTTCCTGAGGTAACGACTGGGCTGTGAGTCCAAAGTTGCAGTTTGCATGAGGACTTATTCGATGTTCTCACGTAACTTGATATTATCTGATTTCTTTTGGTAATTATTCTTTGGCGCTTTTCCATAAAAGTTCAAAATGTTTTTTGTAACCATCTGCAACTGATTTATCCTTCAGCAAAAAAGAATAACAATTTTCTGTGAAAACGCTGATTGCAACATATTCTCCAACAATAACTGTCTCTTGAAACTGTGCGAATTCCTTTCCAAGATAGCGGACTTGTGATAGAGGACGTTTAACTAACGCAGAGCCGAATAAACGCACAGTCTCATCGAACACCTGACGGCTTTTTATTTTATTTTTTATTCTTCGTGTGTGAAGATTTTCCCACCAGAATGTGCCCATGCGCTCTTCACACTGCTTTCCTCCGCCAAAGCTGAGGTATTCTTTTGCACCCGAATTCAAAAGCAAGTTGTACACTTCAGCAATGCCGCGCGTTCCTTTGTAGACAGATGCTTGTTCATGATGTATCGCAAGCTTTTGTTTAGACTTGAGTTCGGGGAGTATTTGTTCAAAACGTTTCTTTTTGTCCTCAATGTAGTTATAAAAATGCTCTGGTTCAGTTGCCTGATAGATTTTGCGCTTCGCTTCGAGAATGAAGCTAATGAGACCTTTGTTAATCAAGGATAGCAATGCGCGATGGACAACGGAATTCTGCAGGTCTGTTTTATTACGGATTGGGCCTGCTGTTGAAGCACCTAATTCCATTAATGACAGGTATACTTTGATTTCACTACCCGTAAGCCCGAGGTCCTCTAAAACTGACGTGTCCATTGTAGTCCCAATTAGGAGGACAAATATTAATATTTAGTACCACTTGTTGATAGCAGTATGATGAATATTGTGAAACTGGGGGCACTGTGCACGCTTGAGTTTGTCGAACGCATCTGCCAACCGGAAGAAAATGTGGAGACAAAAGGTCGACAATTGTAGGGAAAATGGATGAAAAAATAGAACCGAAAATTGATCTTCTTTTGCCTATTGATAAATCACAGATTTATGACGTTTTGTCGAGAACAGTTGAAGATTTTGCTGAAGCAACGACAGGAACAAGGGAGTTGCATACAAATGTTCACGGAATAACTAACTTTGAGCTTGTCAGCAGATTGTATCCTTTGTTTTTATATGTAACAGGCAAAGGTAAAGCCAAATGCAAACTTAAAGCGAGTGAGTTCACCGTCCTCGACATCGGTTCTGGCAATGTTGGTCAGAGTAAAGAGTTTGAATACGATAATTGGATTGGCACACGAAATGGGGGAAGCGCATCATTTCGTCCTTGGCTTGCACGCATTTTGAATTACATTGGAGTACGAATTATTGCAGTAGATTATGGAACTCTTCGTGGAGAATCATACGAGCATTATTCTAAAGATATTCTTACCCAAGGATCACTCGATGTGATTCCTGACAATAGTGTTGATATTGTACATAGCAGATTGCTATTTAGCTCACCGCAACTGGAACGAACAATTGAAGAACATCTACGTTGGGATGACGCATTTATTCAGAATTATAGTGAAACTCAGAGAAACATTGAAAAAAATGAAAATCCTGCACGGGGAAATATTGGAAGTGTGCTTCTGGCGCGAATGCTTGAACCACAAATTGAGCGCGTGCTTACGAAAGATGGAGTATATATTACGGAGACGTGGCCACTAGAGAGAGGTGTTCTTTCGATAACAAGAGGAGAAGATGGTATTACATATCTTTTTCCAGAAAATTCACCGAAATCAATATAAACATTATCGCTCATAGCATAGTCATGGTACAAATCGTCAGGAATTCTCGCATCTGCGGCGGAAAAGCATGTATTGAGGGAACACGTATCAGGGTAATTGATGTCATTGAACGCTATAAAATTCTTAATGAATCGCCCGAAGACATTGCTGAAGGCTTTGCAATAGATATTGATGCGGTTTTTGCAGCAATCTCTTACTACTATAAGCACGTATCAGAAATAAAAAATGAGATTGATCAGGATAAAGAGTTTGTAAAGCGAATGAGAAAAGAGCTCGTGCATGCAACCTAAATTCTACACTGATGAAAATGTACATGTAGCTATTGCAAAATGATTGAAGAAACGTGGAATTGACATTATCACGGCACGTGATGCTGGTATGCTCAATAAAGATGATAGTGCCCAGTTCTTGTTCGCCAAGAAACAAAAGAGAGCTATTGTTACACACGATACAGATTTTTTAATGCTTTTAGATAATACCGAGCACACAGGACTTATCTTTTTCACTCAACAACTTCCCATTGGCGAAGCAATAGATGCAATTGAACTGGTTTATCTTGAATACAGCGCTGAGGACCTGATAAATACAGTGTTGTTTATTCCAACGAGTCAATGATTTTTTATTTGTTCAGAATACCCCGTCACTTGCGACGATTGGGTGAAATCCTCTCGTTGTGATAATGTATGGGTTTCTGAACTTTAAAAATACCCTGCCCCTTTGGGCGATTGGGAATTTTTATTTGCTTAGGAAGCTATGAGATAGGGGTAAATTTTTGAGGTTGTAACTTTTTCAGTTTCATCTTGTATACATTTTCGCCTTTTCCGTAAACCCTGAAACTTCTGACGCTTTCTTGCCTGGAAACGATTCAAATTTTATTTTCCTGTCGTCAAGCATCTGTACGAGAACGGTACCATCAATATGTTCATTACCATACGCCTTCTTGATTTTTGCAAATGTTTGACGACCCCATAGTTTATCCTCTTCAGTAAAGTAATCAAAAGAAACAAGTTCATATTTCACCATGCCCGTGGTTTTATCCACATCTTTGGGGTCTGGTGTATTGCCCTTGACTGCAAACTGTTGTGCCTCGCCGTTATAATCCCCCATTGAAACGATGATAAGCTCTGGGTCTAGCCCGTCGTAGGCAAAAGAAAGATGCGTCTTCCAGTATCCTTGGCCGCGCTGATATTCTTTTTTACCCTCATAACCATTGCTGTTTTCTTCGAACCAGTTCCCTACTAACTTTCCGTCAATATCATAATCAATTTTTCCTCCTCGCGGCTCTTTCTGACGTATGTTTCTATCCAATAGCTGCGTGCGAATCGGCTCTTCAAAGAAGTCAAACATATCTACGTTGTGCAATTTCCATGGTTCGCCACTGTATGTTTCAGGGACGATGAAACCTGGAAGAGTAATATCATCGTTATGCACCGAAAAATCAAATCCAGGCGCACGACCAATCATTTCGCCAGCCTCTACTTTTGTCGTTTTGCCTCTGTCCACAATTGCCTGCAGCTTTTCTGATAACTGATTGACGTGGATGTAAATCGTGTAAAATGAGCAGGTGTGATGAATAACAATCCGATAATCTCCAATACTGCTCGAAGCATATTCCTGAGGCATACTTTGAACACTCGTTACAACTCCTGTTGCAGGTGAAAGAACATCGACGAATACTGAAGGGTCTTCTCTATTGCTTCCTGGTATCCAATTTTTTGCGTAGTAGTACCCATGGTCGATAGGAGTAACATGACCGCCAATCATTAAACCGATGGGCTCGATTAACTCGATTTGGTCTATTTTCATTGGAGGAGAGGTGAATGTTACTGTTCCTGTGCTTTTGCATCCTTTGTTATCCTGCGGACCGAGATCGCCTGGCTTTTCCTGGAAAATAAGTTTACATAATTCTATTTCTTTGTCTCGACAGTAGGACTCGCAGCGTCCTCGATTTGTTTTGCAGTACTCTATACATTCCTTTTTTGTTGAGCAAAGATTGCCAAGACCTGTTGAATACGCCTGAGACGCAGTTTCCTGATAGTCATTTTTGTTATTCAGCGTTTCTGTTTTGATTGGCGCACAGCTTAAGAAAATGAGACAAAGTGCAAAAAATACAAACGTTTTCATTCTGTTGACCCCAGTGGGACTATACTCAGTCCTGCATGCCCATCGGCCACATAGATAGAATTGTCGTCAATTGCTGCCTGTACTGCTTCTCCTGCAGTTGGGAGATGTCTTTGAAAAACTTCATGGAATGGATCGCTAACATCGTACATGTCAAGACCTTCTCTTACAACAACTGCTCTATTGGAATTGACAGTAACGCCATGAGTGTACCCTTCTTTTTTTATGTTTTTAAGAAATTTTAATGAGCCGTCATCATTTATTTTAAGAATATCAAGACCATCGATGCCGCGTGCGACATACGCATAATTGTCTTTTACAAATACTTTATCAGGATATCTCTCATACAGATAGGAGTCTTTTGGGACTGGAATTTTAGGATTAGATATATCAAGGACGCTTATTGAGTAGGGGATGTTGTTTACACCAACTGCCCAGTTTCCATCAACGCTGACGTCGCGTGGAATGCCTGTTTGAAATGTGGTGGTGGATACTGGTTTGATAGTGGAATCAGATAGGTCAAAGATAAGGAGGCCGATTTCACCAATCGTTGAATACAGATACTTTTCCTGAACCTGGATGCTGTCGACTTCAACCGAATTCTTATTTATTTTTTTAGGATGCGACGGGTCAGTTATATCGTACATCTTAAACTCATCAGTTTTTACATAAATTTTGCCATCCTGCACAACGACGCTTGGATTAGGATAACTTGAGGTAAATGTTTCGGTATACACAAGCTTTTCAGCATCAGCAATATTGAAATACTTTTGTTCGACATTCATATAAAGCAAATTACCGTATTTTTTTATTTTAAATGCTCTGCCACCAAGATTCAGCTCTTTGATGTGCTTCGGTTGCATTGGATTGGAAACGTCCAACACTTTTAATCCGCTCATGCCATCGGCAATATACGCATAGCCTTTGTCAACCAGAATATCCTGGAATTCAGCATTTGTGAAACTGTCGTCTGGTGGAAGAAGTTTTGGGCTTGCTGGAGCGGTGATGTCTATGACACTCAATCTGTAAGGATACGTGCCGCCGATAACATATGCGTAGTTTCCATTGATGTCCAACCCTTTAATGTTTGTGGGTACTTCAACAGAGCCTATTACACGAAGCATTTCAGGATTTTTTATATCGAGAATTTCAAATACAGAAGTAAATTCGTAGTCTTTGCCTGGGTTGAGTGATGCTATCCTTCCCAAATAGCCGTAGTTATCTTTTATTTTAAAGCCAACGGTGTGTGATTCAAATGGAATAATTTTAACGCTTTTGGGCTTTTCAAGGTTCCTGACATCAATGATATTGAGTCCACCGAGTGTTTGCACAACATACGCATAGCCATCCTTGACAATAATATCAGAGGGTGCAAGTCCTGTCAAAGATATCTCAGAAACTTTTTTGATATTATTTTCAACATCAAGAATCATCATCTTATCACCTGAGACAATAAAAGCGTTGTTGTTTTCAAATGTAAAAGCCTCGGGCCAAAACCCGTCGAGCCTGTACGTTGCTACTGGTTCATCCTCTCTGGTGCGAATCTGAAATTCTTTGCTATCTGCAACGTAAAGAAAGTTATCATCGAGAAAGACAGCTTCGGTAAACCCAGCGCTTGTCAATGTTTTTACAAGCGACGGAGATTGAGGGTTATCTCTATCGATAACTTGAACAATTTTATCTCTGGACAACCATGCCGCGATGCCATTGGATGCATCAACAACCTCTGCGTAGCCTGGACCTTGAATTGTTTTGATATCAGTGCTGGGCAGGTTGGCAACCGACGAAGATTGTTGGCTGGGCAGTTCATATTCTTTGGTTTCGTCTACAGTGGATTCTCTCACTTCAGAGGCGCATCCGAGTACAAAAAGCACTGCCAACAGGACCAGATAATGTTTTCTCATATTTTACCGATAATACTTCTTTTCTTTTCCACTAAAGCCAGACACCTGTGATGCTTTCTTTCCTTGGAAGACTTCCATTGTGAGATGGTTGTCGTCGGTCATCTGAACGAGCATTGTACCCAAGACTTCATCGCTGTTTTCAGTAATCAATTGTTTTCCTTCACTCTGGAAACCGCGCTTTGAGGTGATGTCATTTAACTTGACTAATTCAAGCTTTGTAACACCATCTGCTCCAATTGTCTTTGGATCTGTATTGCCAAGGATACCGTAGGGACCTTGATCTTCCAACGCTTTAAAGCCAATGCTCACTCGTGCCTGCGTTGGGTCAACAAAGTCATAGACAAACGCGAGATGGCTATCCCAGTACGGACAAATGTAATCTCCGCAGTACTGCGCTTTTTGTTGGCCTGAGTAATCTGTATTTTCCAAAAACCAGTTGCCAACGAGTTTGCTGGGCACGTCAAAATCAATTTTACCATAGACTGGAGCTTGGGTTCGTGGGTTTTTTTGTTCCAGCTGTTTTTTCAGTTCCGGGGTGAAATAGTTAAAGACCGGAACCGCATGTGTTTTCCATGGTTCGCCTTCATAGATTTTCGGAGTCGTGAAACCGGTCAATGTGACTTTGGTGTCGGCAGTAAGCATGCCAAGCAAGCCCCATTTTTCAGTTTTGCCAATCATCTGTCCTGCTTTTACAGGAATTCTTACAGAGGGATAACGCTTATTATCAGGAATGGAGTCATCTTCAAAACTGTCTAATTCTTTGAAGTCTTTATTCGCATCAAGCAGTTCCTGAGCAATTTCTGTCACATGCACATACGAACCAAACAGGGTACAAGAATATTCTATATAGAGATGATAATTTTTTACGCCAATGCCAAAGTAACCTGGATTGCGTTCCACCCGAACCAGATAGCCATCCGCCAAGGCATAGACTGGAATGGCAGGAGACTTTGAATCATACTGGAAACCGACATGGTCGCCCGGTGTAATATGACCGGATACATAGCCCGTGAGTTCACCCTGTGGTTCGATGACATTGATTTTGTCAATTGGTAAAGGGAGGTGTGTAAAAGTAACTTCTTTTTCTTCACAGCCCTCTAAAGAGGTGAAAATGGGAGATTGACGCCTTTGTTGGGATGGTTTAGTTTCATGATTTTCCACGGTTGGAGGTGCGATTTCTTGTTGTGGCAGTTTCTGCTCGGATGGGACTTCTATGTTCTGTTGCTCCAATTCAGAGGTTTGCTGGCAGCCTATGATAATAAAAATTAATAGAAAAGACAATATTATTTTTTCCATTGTGTTCCTCCTGCAATTTTTTCCGCATTTTTGTACGCGAATTTTTCCTGCACTGATGGATCGAGCTGTCCAATAAATTCCCGTGCTATGCCATCCAACAGGAGACCGACTTCCTCATCAAAATGCATCGTGTATGCTCTGTCAGTGCCCCACAGGTACTGGTCTGGGTTTTTTTCTATTGCGGATTTCCAAGTGCCTATCGCATCTGCCAGCACATGAGCACGGTCTCTATTAAAGTGGGCAATAAAATCTTCTTTTGTCTTGTCTCCGTAAAGATTGACACTCTGATGCTCGCCCTGAATGTCTGATAACTCTCCATCTATTGTAAAAAATGCATTTGGATATGCTACAACAATTTCAGACACATACAAGCGCATCTCTGAACCATGAAACAAGAATTTGACGGTAGGGTAATCGCGCAGAATTGTTTCCACCGCTTCACGCTGCCCATCGTCTGGATGCATCATGACAACTAAATTATACTTTTGAGCAATGTCGTAAAAGCCACGCAGTGATTCGTCATCCGGCATGATGCCTTTGTAGGCGTCTTTGTATAAGGCAATCTCTCCCAGACCTTTGAAGAAACCCGGATGTGATGTGAGAAGAGATTCGACATCAGACGGCTTGAGATTTAATGTTGTCACGTGAGCAGGCATGATGAATGGAATTATTCTTTTCGGGAATGTTTCTCCTATCTGTTTGATTTGCACGAGTGCCTGTCCCTTCAACAAATTCGGAATCACGTAAAAACCAAATGCAGACTTTACCTTTGTTTTATCTAAAAGACAAATAAGGCTCCCCGCAGCAACATCTTTTTCAAGTACCGCACCATCATAATCCGCCTGTGCGTACAATGCTTTTGGTACGTCAAAAGTGAAGGGCATATGAAGATGTGCGTCGATTAAATAACCCTTGTAATAGTTAGAAGAATACTGCGGAGAGGCTCCTGCACACTCGATCTGTGTCAATGTATTACTTGAAGTACGAAGAATTCCACTGGTGATTTCCTGCGTCTTTTGTTCGGTCATACGCTGGATTTCTTCTTCTGTAACTCTATCGCCGACAATGCGTCGTACCTCACGTTCCGTGATGTCGCGCGTCACTTTTTCTATGATTGCTTTTGTGATGAAACCTGTGACAACAAGAAAAATGACGATACCTACGATGATAAAAACAATTTTTTTCATTTTACAAGCCTTTCCGCGTTTTTATACGCGAATTTTTCTTGGACTGATGGGTCGAGCTGACCAATGAATGCGCGCGCATATTTGACCATGAGCTGACCAACGTCGATGTCATAATTCCATTCTGCATCTGCCCTGTCGGTGCCCCACACTAACTGATTTGGATGCCGTTCAATCACAGGCTTCCATGTTTTAATGTCATAACTCAGTAGACTATCAAATTTTTGTTCAACCGCGTCAATATACGCCTGCTTGCTTTTGCCGACAAACAATGGAAATATTCCAAATTTTGAGCCTTCACCAATGATTTCAAGACCGTAATGTGCATTTGGATGTTTGGTTAGAATATCTTCGATTTCAGCGATTGAAAGCTGGTCACCATGCCAGACGAAGTTGGTGTCGGGATTCGCTTTGAGAATGCGCTCAAAATTGTCTTTATGCCCATCACCAAGATGGAAATAGACTGCAAGCTTGTTTTGTTTTACAATGGGATAAATTTCCTGCAAGCGTTGTGAATCCGGTGGAAGTTCTGGTGAGCCGCCGTTTTCGCGTTCGTATAAACCGATTTCTCCATAACCTTCAAATAAACCAGGATAAACAGCAAGCATTGATTTCAGCGTTTTTGCATCAACGGTTGGAAAGCCGTCCGGATCGCCATCGTTGCCTGATGACATGATGAATGGCGTGAAGAGTTCAGGATACATGCTCATTGTTTCTTTCCAGATGTACAACTGTTCTTCGGGAATATCTTCATAGACAGGAAAAAAAGCAAAATTCTTTGTTGTTCCTTCATGCTGAATGGTGCAGGCAATCTCGCTCATCTTGACGTTCCAGCCAAGGAACGCACCCGGTCCGCCAAATCTGCCTTCAATTTCATCAGATGTAGGCTCATCATCAGCTGACCAGTCAGGAATTGATGGAATATGCAAATGTGTATCTGTGAGTTTGCCTTGATAATAGTCATCAGGATAATTTATTTTTTCTATCGGAGGGCAGACACTTTTTGACAAAGCTGCATCAACGCGCGCTTGCCACGGTTGTTCGAATTCAGGCTCTTCTATTTCGGGTAATACTGAGGTTTCTGATTTTTCCTCAACTAAAGTTGATTTAGGCTCGATAGTTTGTTGAACTTGGTTAAGACTGTCAAAAAAAACTTTTAATTGGGTTCCGAGCTTTCTTTTTCCGTCAGGGCTGCTGAGGTGACAGCCATCTTTTGCGGTTTCTTTCGCAGACATGGGTCCTAAGACAGGACCGAGAAACACGTCCTGATTTTTCAGGTCTATATCCTGCACTAACTCTTTTCCTTTCTCCAAACCCCACGTTCCGGTTATTTCACATACACCATCCGTATAATCTGCCAGCGCGGACACATAAATAACAACGTCCGGAATACGTTTGCGAATTTCGCTTACTATAATATTGGCATGTTCGTAACTGGTTGTTCTCTCTTTGTCCATGATACAAAGCTCCCACCAGATAGTTTTTGTGTTTGGATGTTTTTTCAAAAGCTTATCAAAGACATTCCAATAGGTACTGTCGTCCACATTCCGCGACCAGTCCAAAAGAGTGCCAGAACCATAATGTCTGTCATAATCCCACATCTTGATGCCGCCAACATAATGATACCCTTCGACAGTTTCTCGTGTATTAGAACAACCGATGAATCCAATGGTGCGTGAATCGTCGATATCAAGACTTGTTTGAGTGCAACTACCAAGCGCCAAGAGGAGAATGAATATCATCATTTTCATGAGTTTTCACCTGCATCAGTATCCTGCTCTTCAGGTATTTCATCAAAAAAGTCTTTCAATTGTCTGCCGAGTTTTCCCATGCCTTCTTCGTTCGGATGGCAATGATCTTCTTGTCCAATTTCTTTTGAATACAGCGGACCGAGAATTGGCCCCATAAAAACATCGTCGTGCATCTCGTCAAGCTCATTTGCCAATGATTTTGCACGTTCCACTCCTTCAATGCCCGTTATTTCACAGGGATAATCTGGAAAATCAGATAGTGGTGAAACATAAATTTGAACGTTTGGAATCCTCTTGCGTAATTCCTGGATTACTGTTGCTGCTTCTTCAGCAGTGACATGAGATTGGTCCTGCGGAATGCACAGCTGCCACCATACTTTTGAGGTTTTTGGATTTGTAGTAAGATATTTGTCAAACGTTTCCCAGAAATTCTGTTCAGCGTTCGCCCACTGCATGACGGCGCCGCTATCATAATCATGCATGTTGTCGCGATGGACATACCATAATTGGTTGCCGCCTGCCCAGCGATACCCATAGACTGACTGAAATGTATTGGAACAGCCGACAACGCCGATAGTGCGATCGGTTGGAATTTTCTCTAATGACGAATTGTTTTGGTCACATGCTCCAAGAATAAGAATTAAAAATACTATGACCTCTTTGTTCATGCCGTGAAAAGCACCACTTACTTTAAAAACATATCGCGGATTATTGGGTTATGATTGTTAAGCACATTCCTGAAGATTTTGCTGTTGAAGAAATTACCAATGTAAAAAAAAGTAAAGGACGATATTGTTATTTCTGGCTTGAGAAAAGAAACATGACAACACAGGATGCAGTTGACAGGATTTCACAGATAATACACAAAAGAATAGGATTTGCAGGCAACAAAGACAAAAAAGCTGTTACAAAACAATTATGCTCTGCGGAAGTTCGTCGGGAAACTATCGAACACATGAAAGTAAAAAATATCAATCTCATTTTTTATGGTTTTGGAGATGTGCCAATTTCTCTTGGCGATTTGAAAGGAAACAAGTTTAGGATTGTTGTCCGAGACATTGATATAAAAGTGAAAAAAATATCATCTATCATTAATTATTTTGACGAGCAACGATTTTCGCAGAATAATTGTGAGGTGGGACAAGCAATTGTCAGAAAGAATTTTAGAAAAGCGGTGGAGTTGATTGCTTCGGGAAAAGGAGATTATAATAAAAAAGTTCAGGACTTTTCTTTGAAAAATAAAACAAATGCTGTTGGAGCGCTTCGTCTTGTTCCATTAAAAATTTTGCGCATGATGGTGCATGCCTATCAAAGCAAGCTATGGAATGATACGGTGGAGCAATTAATAGAGAGAACTGGTAAATTTAGGCGAATTTCGTACAGTCAGGGACAGCTTGCTTTTCCTGAAACAAAAGTAAAGAATAGGGAGATTCCAATTATAGGATTTGATACTGTTGTTAAAGATAAGGATGTACGGGCAATTATGGATGAAATCGTGCGGCGCGAGAATATGCTATTTCGGGATTTTATCATTCGGGAAATTCCAGAACTTACTTCTGAAGGGGTGAGCAGAGATATGGTTGTGTCGGTGAAAAAATTCAAAGCAATCACTAGTGAGGACGATATTTTCAATGGTAAGGACAAGGTAACACTTTCCTTTGAACTGCCAAAAGGAAGCTATGCGACAATGGTTGTGAAAACATTGTTTTTGACAGAGTAGTAACCATTTTATCGTCGATAGTTTAATATAGAGCCGTTTGAGCGATTGAAATATGATTTACAATACATTGACCGAAAAGCAGGTCGCACTTGATGATGTGCTGGGCGAGTATCACCGAGCTCGGATTGCGGGATGGACTGATGCGCGTGCCGATGAGTTTGCTTCTCGGATTGAACACTTGTTACAGGACGAGCAGGGACACCGACATCGTGTTATAATTGTCACGGACAAAAAAGGTTATCAGGACCCCGAAATCTACAAATCAAAATCAGTCAGAGGAGATGTCGAATTGCATCAACAAGTGAGTGGTATGGCACCTGCATATTCATTGTTAAATGTTACAAGAATAGAGTTCATGCGCGGTGACGTCCCTGGGGCATCTGTTGAGACTAACGGAGAACTTACACCTATTACTAAAAATGAAGCAAGAAAAATTCTCAAAAAATGATTACTTTTTAACTATCTTTTTCACTGCATTGAAGACAGTATCAACGTCATGGCCGGCATTAACCGAGAATAGTAGCTTTTTTTGTTTGTAGAAATCAATCAGCGGCGCGGTTTTCTGATGAAATTCGTTGAACCTATGTTTGACAACATCAGGCACATCATCTTTTCGCTGGATGAGTGTTGCCATACAGCGATCACATTTTCCTACGTTCTTTGGGGGCATGGTGACCATGTGATAAATTGCCTGACAATTCGGACAGGTGCGACGACCACCTAAACGCTTGACAATCTGCTCTTCAGACATATCAAACAGAATGACTTTATCAAGCTTGATTAGCTTGTCCAATGTCTCTGCCTGGTTTAATGTGCGCGGATAGCCATCGAAAATATTGTTTTTTTTAATATGTTTTTTGATAAGCTGATTAGTTATTTCGTCGGGAACGAGAACACCGGTTTCAATCATTTCTTTTATCTTTTTACCTAGTGAGGACTCTTTCTTTACTTCGTCACGAAAAAGATTGCCCGGAGCGATATGCGTAAATCCTTGGTCGGCTGCCATTCGTGCTGCGACAGTGCCTTTGCCCGTTCCTGGGGCTCCTAAAAAGACGATGTTCATTCTACCAGTGAACTCTGCCTGCTTATTAAAAGCTTATGGTTTTAGGTATGTGTGTGTTATCCCGAAACTATTTCCCTACGACAGCTTTGCTGTCAGTATGAAACTGAGCAGAAGGAAGGCGAAAAAAAGTTACGTAACGTTTTATTTTTTTTCTTCATTTCGTAACGGCAGCACAAAAAAAATAAACAGCCTCTGGGAGGATTTCCGCGAGTCAGCATACAAGCCCTCCTGTACAACAACCTGAACAACCGAGGCTCGATGCACAATGCGATTTCTACAACGAGAGGAAGAAGTGTAAACAACTATAAAAATTATTCTTATCACAGTCGAGTGAGAACTCAGAATTTATTTCGAAACACAACTGAACGAAGATACGCAGCAAGAATGCGAAGAAAGCGTGATATTTTCAAGAATTTCAAAAATAAAAATAAAAAAACAAAGCTTTAAATAAAATGTAACTATTCTTTCACACAAAGGGGTGGGTTGTATTATAAGGGAGACATGCTCATTAGCACTGGTCGTTTTACTTCTTCTTTCAGCATGTACAATCAACAATGGTCTTACTGGTGCTGTTGTCGGGCTTCCCGCTTCTGTTCAAGCAATGGTATCCTGTAAAAATGTAACGTGGACAGAAGAAGAAGTTATCATGGGCACGTGCACAGAAATCAATAACCGAGTTTCGTGTCTCGATGCGCCATTAAATCTGAGTTGTACAACCATCCAAGAGAACTTCAATTATACCTGTTCTCAGGGCAAACAGACAGTAACAAAATCGAAACAGGACTGTGATACCACCGGCTATGTAATCAATAATGTGCATCTTAATACAATTGACTATAAATGTGACGTAATCGATAACAGTGGTGTAATAACAGCAACATGTGATAGTGTTTTTGACGGGAATGGTGACGGCGTCTGTGGTTCGGGAGAAAGTTGTACACGATTTGTTGTTGACGGTACATCAGTCACGCGCACGGAAAAAAATTCAGGTGATACATGGGTTGCTTCTGACGAAAGCTATTTTCTTGAGCGAGCGGATGTGACTTCATGAAAATCACTGTACTCTTGTTGCTTTTAGTCATGATAAGCATTGTTAATGCTGCGCCTTCGCGCTATCCAGGCAGCAATCCAGCAACCGTAGCGATACATCTCCCGCTCGATAATGAGACCGCGGACGTGACAGAGAATATGTTTGGAGTTGATGCCCCCACGAGAAATATAGCAACAACAGACTACATCCCTCAATCCATAGCAAATGGTGTTGATCTGGATGGTACCAACAAAGATGTGAATTCAACATTTAAGCCAGGAACGACTGATGGGTTTTCTTTCTGTTGGTGGATTAATACGACGCAGGGCAATAGTGGGCAGGCATTTCTTGGCGCTGATATCGACGTAGCGAATCCTACTTTTTTTCTTCATGAAAGTGTTGGTCGTATGCGTGTCGAGATGCATGATAGTGGTGGTTCGCAATCTGTCGTGAGATGGATTGGAGCGTACGATTTTAATAACGGTCTAAATCACTCTATCTGCCTGACTAAAAGACAAGGCGACTGTCAACATGATGCATGGGAGTTATACATAGACACAGTGAGGAGAGAGCCGACAAGAGACGATACCACTTGTTCTGCAAATAGTACACTTGAACCTATCTGGATCGGCTCGAGAGAAAGCATAAGCTGGGCGGACGCAGCATTTGATGAGATGATTGTTTGGAACAGACTTATCGATAATGCAACGGTTGCATCATTCCATGCTGGAAATTGGTCAGGTGGAGGTGGCGGCGGTGGAGGCTCTGGACCATTCTTGTATGGGTTTAATTGCACATCGTGCGGCACTCCTTTTGGAGACAATGTGACACCATACACAACATCCGATACAACGCCAACATTCAGGCTAAACACTGATGTCAGTGCAAATTGTCGTGTTGATGATGCCAATCTCACCTACAACCAAATGACTCAGGCTTTTGATTGTTCTACAACCGGCGGAACATCTCATATGTGTACTCTCAATGTAAGCAATCAACTTGTAACATCAACTGATTATGTGTATGTCGCATGCTCTCTTGTCGGTGATAGCAGTGCAAGCTTTACTGCCGAGCTTCAGATGGACATCACTGGCATAGAAGAATCAACAGATACTGCGATTGACATGGGTATTAATCACAGCACTGCGTGGCCCAATGTAACAGTGTACAAAGACCATCCTGTATCTTTGCGTAATCTGGCCAACCAGCAGTTTTCAGGAACAGTGGACAGAATAGTTTTCTATAATAATCAGCGCTGGATTATCAATTACAATCCTGATAATGAAACAGCAGCGGGATTAACGTTCAACATTTCTCCTCTTATTTATGTCCTTGATTTAGTCAACATCTCGGAAGAAAACATCAGTTTGCAGGTATCCACATTAATAAACAGTACTAGGAGCTGAGATGGGAAAAATTAGTATATTTCTCATTGTTATTCTTTGTGCCACCACTGTATATGCTGCTGATACATACAAGCCATATCTGCATAATGCGGCTGTTCCGGGACATCCGGAAATAAAACTGTTTGGCACATACCAAACAAATCTTTTTCCGGGTGCAGCAACATACTCTGTGCCTATAGCTGTCTCGCCTGGAACACATGGTCTGCAGCCCATGCTTGAAATATCGTATAATAGCCAGAATACGCATCATGGCATTCTTGGCATTGGATGGACACTCACTCAAAATTATATTCTGCGCGTTGGTAATGGGACAAATACCACGCCAGATGACACCTATCGTTTGGTACTCAATGGCAATGCCTACAATCTTGTTTATGGAGCTGAAGGACAATGGCACACTGAAGTGGATCAACATTTTAAAATTGAAAATCTGTCGGGAGCACACTCCTATTGGCAAGTTATTCGCGCTGATGGAATGAAATATAGATTTGGCTTTACTGACGATGCTGAACTGCCATCTCAAAATACAAACAGAACAATTCAATGGAGCCTAGATACAGTCACAGACACATTCGGTAATACTCTGGCGTACACGTATCGTGAAAATCCTTTTTCAGATGATAATAGCTCAGTTTATCTCGAAGAAATTAATTATGGTACCCGAAAAATCACGTTTACATATGAAAATACAACACGTCCAGATAGATCGCTTACAATAGTTGAAGGCAATGTAGTTGAAGAGAGCAGACGGTTGGCAGATGTGTATAATTTTGCTGATAACAATCTTGTGAACCGTTATGCACTGCGATACAGTCAGCTTACACCAGTTGTATCTTCCCTTGAGTCGATTGTCATGTATGGAGCTGATAATTCATCAGTTCTCACTTTCTCTTTTGATTACTTTACACCTGAAAAAGGACATGGAAGGAACACTACACAATGGGATCCACCAGTCTACTTTTCTGAGAGCGTCGGCGGCGCTGACTACGGTGTGCGTCTGCTTGATTTCAACAACGATGGCTTAATTGACATTGTGAAAGGAAGACAGTCTTCGGCTGAAAAACTGGCATGGCGTAATGACAGACAGTCTGGATGGGTGCAGGATGCGCAATGGTCCCCTCCTATTTACTTTGTTACCACTACAGGAGTTGATAGAGGTATAAACTTTGCTGATGTTAACAATGATGGCTACACTGATATACTTGAAGCGTATGATGGAACACGGCATGTCTATCTGAACAATAAGTCAGGTTGGAATGACAGCAACTGGGTGCTCCCGAGTGACTTCATTGCAACACGTGATCGAGGCATGCGTGTTGATGATATCAATGGAGATGGATATCCTGATTTGGTACGGTCTGATGGTCATGATGGTACGAAAAAAGTGTATATCAACAACCGCTCTGGATGGACAGATAAGTCGAGCGAGTGGGAAATCCCTGAATATTTTACTGGAGAAAATGGAGTGGACTTTGGAAGCAGGCTCATCGACATTAATGGAGATGGCATGGCAGATATTATTCGAGGATGGAGCACAGCTGGACAGCCCATCGAGCGCAGCGCGTGGGTAAGCACAGGCTCAAAATGGATAAATATGTCGTTACGATGGAAGCCACCTCTCGACTTTAAGATTGCAGCAGGAGACGCAGGTGTTCGACTGTATGATGCAAACGGCGACGGACTGATAGATATAATTCATAACAGTGGAAGCAACGAGAGTGCATGGCTGAACAACGGCACAGGATGGTTGCGTAATGACAGTTGGGTGTCTCCAATAGCGTTTGTTGATTCAGGACTGAATATAGGAGTTCGTATTCTCGATGCTAATGGAGATGGTTTTGTGGATATCCTCTCGGCGCGAGAAAGTACTGGAGAGAAGTATACTTACATTAGGAATAGCACTCTGCCACCATTACTGCGACGAATTACCAACATATATGGGGGAGTGATGAATATTAGTTATGTCTCTTCTACTAGATTTAACAACAGTGAGCGTGGGAATTTCACGTTGGGTTTTAGCATGTTCGTTGTGTCAAATGTGACGACAAACAATTCTGTGGCATATGGGCTTGGTGTTGTTGGTTCCACCTCTTACAATTATTCATTTGGTGTATTTAATAATGAAAAAAAAGAGTTTCGTGGTTTTGGACGTGTTGAAGAACGAACGCCGTCCGGTGTTTTACGACATTACTTTCATCAGGACACTGCAATGCAAGGACGCGAGTATTTGACTGAAGTGCTCGAAGGTAGAATGATTGAAGCAACTGCACGCGGTTATGATTTCAAAGAGAATAATGGTATCTTTAACCTGTCTCCTGCGTTTGTCAGTCATTATCAGCACGATGGAAATGAAACAGCACGAGTGATTAATACTACATTTGTGTATGATAATTTTGGAAATCTTATAACACAGATTGAGTACGGCGATGTGAATATTAGCGATGAACGGACGACAGTTAATGTGTTTGCGGTGAACAAAGATAATTGGATTGTTGATAGGTTAGCTCAGACACAGGTGTATGTTGATAATGAGAAGATGAAAGAAATGCGATACTTCTATGATGATTCTGGATATCAAGTGGTTCAGACTAAAGGTGCTTTAACGAAGAAAGAAGAATGGAATAATAATGGTAATAATACATTTGCTTATTTTGAGTACGATGACTTTGGCAATGTTGTAAAGGTGACGGATACGCTTGGTAATTCAATGTCGATGTTTTACGACGGAACGCATACGTTTCCTATTACTATGGTGAACGCACTTGGACATGTTATGACAATGACGTATGACGCTGGTACTGGCAATAAATTGACGGAAACGAAGAATGATATTACTACCACATTTGTTTATGATGCGTTTGGAAGAATTTTGAAAGAAGTTATGCCTTTGGACACTGTTTATCAGCCAACAAAAACATATGATTATTCGTTTGATGGAATTGCGCCTGAACAGGTTGTTGTGAAATTGAAGACGACGGCGAACAATACGGATGTGGTAAGGTATTACTACGATGGATTTGGCAATTTGATACAATTGAAGAAAGATATTGAGAACAATAGACAGGTTGTGCAGAATTTTGTTTATGATTCGCAAAATAGGGTAGTTTCAGTACAAAATCCTCATTTTGTTTCGTTTTCTTCAGGGTTGAGTGCGGTTTCAACGGATGCAGCGACGAATTATTCTTACGACGCTTTGGATAGGGTTATTTCTGTTCGTAATGCAGATGGAACAACGAAGAACGTTACTTTTGATAGATGGAATATTTCTGATTACAATGAAAATGGCGTTAAACACGTTTACATGCTGGATGGATACGACAGAATTGTGCGGGTGTTTGAATTTAACAATGATACGATTACGGGTGATAATGAGACTTATACGACTGCTTATGAGTATGATGGAAATGATAATTTGGTGAAAATAATTGATACGCAAGGGAATGTTTTCTCATTTACATACGATTCACTTGGACGGAAGATTGCGATGGATGATCCGGATTTGGGACATTGGACGTATCGGTACGATGCGAATGGTAACTTAATACTTCAGGCTGGTTCGAACGGAGCGTTAATTACTGGCGATGGCTATTTCAGAGAGTATAACGATTTTGGACAGCAGATAAGGATAAGAAACGGTTCAACGATTACTTCGGCTCTATTGGAAGAATACTTCTACGACCACGATGGACAGCGGATAAAGATAAAACGTAATGATTCGTCGAACACAACAGTTTACACGCCGTACAGGGAGATACAGAGAATTGTTAATGTCACTGGGACTTATGACTTTTATTATGTTTATCATGAGGGGCAATTAATTTCACGCAAAAACCCGGACGGGACTATTGTTTATTTTCATGCTGACCATCTTGGAAGTGCGCAGGTCATTACTAACGGTTCTGGTACAGTTATTCAGAACACTACTTATTCTCCTTATGGCGAAGAAGTTATTGGTGGTACTGCTGACGAGCGAGGATACACCGGACAATTTGATGATGCGCTTACAGAACAGATGTATTATGGGGCGAGGTATTATTTGCCGGAACTTGGATTATGGACGAGTTCAGACCCAATTATTCAGAATATTTATGATCCTCAATTTTTGAATCATTATGTGTATGTTCGGGCTAACCCTTATAGACTGATAGATCCCACAGGAAAAGATGCGAGAGTCTACCTCAACAGAGAGGCTGCTAATATTTTCAAGAGTGGATCTCTAGCAGGTCCATGGGGTCATTACGCAGTTGCAATCGATGATCCAACTAATCACGGAAAAGAAATTGTTTTTGAAAATCAGGGTGTTGACTTGCCTCTCCAGAATGCGCAGCGAAATCACTTTTCAAAAGACGTTAGGGATGAAGCAGGCAACATAATTCTACCAGAAACATACGATGAGTATGTTGAGCTTGAACAGAATACTCTAACCGACATTAAGATGATTAAAGAGGGGCTAAGACTAGAAAAAGGACGCTGGACCTATCTCATGCAAGTTCATGATTCTGAAAGCTATGCGCTTAAAATACTGAAGAGTGGTGGTTACAAAGTCAGTAGGAATTATTGGTCTCCAACAAAAACGTATGATAACGAGATTAAAGAGCTGACACAAGAGAACACTAAATCAAGAAATTTAAGAAATCCTTTCAATCAAAATGTTTGTAAAACTTTTCAAAATTGCTTCAAGCCACTAAAAGGAAACGATCCAACTAAAAACGAACGGGAGGTTGAATGATGGCTAAAAAGCAAATAAACAAAATCGAATGGTGCGCATTTGCATTATTTCTAATTTTAATTTGTGCAGCTTTAATCCTTCCGATGGCTCTTTTGATTCTGATACTTTATCCTGAGATGGGCAACTTTGAGCCCATTTTTCTAAGCTTTATTCTCAGTATAACTATAGTGTATCTCTCAACCAAAATCTATCGAGGCACCAAAGAGAAATACGTATTTTGGGTTGTTTATGTCATGATAACACTCGTATTGCTAGCTATCTCGTATTACATTGCATATCTTTTCACAAAGGGAGGATTATAATTCATGAGATTATGGTTGATTAAAAATAAAATTCAGGGTTATGAAGAAATAACACTATAGTGTTGGAGGTGAGAGTTAGAATGTCAATCGAGTTAGTCTTTACAACTGTCATATTTTTGTTTGCAGTGTATGGCACCGTTAAAACAATATGTGATTTTAAAAAAGGTCAGGTGAAGTTTTTTTCTGTTTTCTCTCATAAACCAATTAAATTCAAAAAACACTTTTTTATTGCTACACTTTTAACTATTGCTCAATTAATATTGTTAATAGGATATATTGTGGCTTACATTGCAGTGGTATATCTCGGTAAATAAATCATAAAATGAAACCAACAAAAAAAAATGTGAGTGGTATGGTTGCAGTACTGCTCACTCTCTTCTTTGCTCCCGTTGTATATGCCGACGTCATTAATCCGACAATCAGCGATGAAAATAATACGGTCAATATTGCGTACGATAGATTAAATCGCATCATAAATAAGACGTCAACTGACCAGAATATTTCCTACGCATATGACAATCAGTACTTGGGTACAGTCACAAATATTACCGCACGCACTTTTAATATCTCTTACGAATACGATGACAGACTGAGATTAACAAAAGAAATTCGTGTTATTGATAGTATACAATTTGTAAAAAGATACTTGTACGATTCGGAAAATAAACTATTATCTGTCGAAGTCCATGCAGAAGATATTGACTACATCTATAACTCTCAAGGCAAAGTTCAATCAATCCCTAATTACCTCACTACAGCCCATTACAACGCATTTGGCAGTGTTATCAACCGAACAGCCGCCAACAGTTTGGTCACGAGCTACACGTACGACAGCAATAATAATCGTTTAAGTCGTATTCTCATTCCCAGTGTACAAGACTTGAACTATGCATACGATGCCGTTGGTAATATCAAGTCAATAAACGATGCTTTGGGCACGTACGACCATGTGATGAGCTACGATGCACTGGACAGGCTCACAACGGCAACAGTTGGACCGCATCGATACGTCTACAGCTACAACCCCATTGGCAACATCATGAAGATTGTTGATAATGATGCAAGCAAGAAGTTTATCTATAATGGAAATGCGCATTTCCCCTCACAGATTATTGAAGGTTCTGCGGGTGTTGACGTGCATAAAGTTTCGCAGAACGAAACGAATAACAAAACAAGACGAGTAACTTTCTTTTTAGTCAATGACAAGAACGAATCTTTGGCAGGTGTCAATTGGACAGTTCAATTTGCAGATGGGAATACAGCAAGTAATAGTGGTTTATCCGTTACGAACAGTTTGTTTGTTGAAGCTGATAATGTCTATTCAAACGCAGGCAGTTACAATGTGAATGTCAGCGCACGTTCGCCTAACATTACTGATAGCGAAATACTTGACATTGGCTTTGGTCTCGAAGCACAGAGTTTGAACAGAATATACAACAGGACGTCAACCCACATCTTTGAGTTTATTACACAAAACGAGCTCGATGTACTTGTCCAGAACTTGACTTGGAAATGTCTTGGGGTTCAAGCAAATGCACCTGTGAATTTAACCGGGAACAAGAGCTTGTTTGTGTACGTTCAGTACAACGCAACACCGGGCGATTTGGTTACAAACTGCTCAATTACTAGTTTAGATGGCAATGCAGAGCTCACGGATGTCTTTCCAGTGAAAAGCTTGTCCATCGAAAATTACAGTGTTACAGCGCACAATGCCTCACGGCGTGTTATCTCGTATCAGGTAAGAAATGAGTATGACAATCTGACAGCGACGATTAAAATCATCACAGACGCTGAAACTGTCACAACAACCCAAAGTATTGCTACTGGTGCTGCTGTAACTGTGACAAATGAGGTTGTGTATAGTACCGATGGAAATGACGCATTTGTTATCAATGTTTCTTCAGGTGCTGCTTCGGCGCAATATTCTGATTTGTTCACTGTGGAAGGCTCTACACTACTGAATTATTCACGAATCAATTATGGCACAATAAAAGAATTTGTGTTTTATGTCAAGAATAATTGGCTTGGTGGAACAACATCATGGGGAATTGGCACACATGGTAATTCTACAACGCTTAACTTCAACAATTCACAGCTTGTGAGCAAGTCGCAGAATTATTCTACTCAGGGACGTACAACCGTGAATGTAACAGCACAGAGAGATGCGTTTGTGGATAAAATAATAGATAGATTCGAGAATTTACCAGTACAAATAACGAGTTTGTCGGTTCTTGGACAAGGACAGCAACGTGCTGTTTTTGAAGGAGTTGTGCAGAATAATTTGAATACTACTCAGGGCATCAGCTGGATATTGCGAAGCGGAGAAGCAAACGTTTCGAGCACACAGAATATGACCATTACCAACAATGCGTTTGTTTTCGTCGAGACGAATTATACATCATCTGGCGTATATCAAACCGATTTTGTTGCCAATTCTTCGTTGTTCAGAGACAATCAGACAGGAGTGGTTGTATCGTGAGAAAACTTACTCTTTTTGCGGTGTTAATTGCACTTTTGATTGTTTCAATGCCAGTTGTTCACGCAGAGACATTGAATTTAGTCACCGACGCTAACGGTAATTTGATTACGGGAGATGGTTTCTTCAGAGAATACAATTCTTTCAATCAGCTGGTTAATGTTAGAAATGGCAGTGATATTTCAGCTCCATTGTTGCAGCAATTTACGTATCATCCTATAGAAGAACGAATTATTTTAAAACAGACTTTTAACAATTCTGGTACATCGGTTGAAAGTATCTATTATTGGACTAAAACTTTTGTTGAAGTTGTTAATCTCTCTGGAGATTACAATTTTACTTTTATCTATCATGAAGGGCAGTTAGTCGCACAAGAGCTGCAAGATGTCAGACAGTTCATTCATGGCGACCATTTAGGCTCTTCAAGTATTGTAACTAACAGCTCTGGGAATGTTGTTGAAAACACGACATACAGCCCTTACGGAGAAATTGTTACAGGTGGAGTAATAAACAGGTTTGATTATACTGGAAAAGAATATGACTCGATTGTTGCGGATTATAACTTCAATGCAAGAAAATATAAAGCTGTTTGGGGTATTTTTACTCAACCTGATCCCCTTCTTCCTAACATATACGATCCTCAGCAACTAAATAGATATGCTTACGGTCGTAACAACCCCTATAATTACATTGACTTTGAGGGTCATGCGGCAATATGGGTACATTACAGTGAAACAAAAGAGAACTATATTGCTGCTGGTTTCTCTGATGCCGATGCTTCGAAAGTTGCAGCCGGCGCTATTGAGCCAGACCTTTACAGGTATTCAAGGCAAGAGGGCAAGTTAGGATTTGGTGCTGAAATTATTGCAAAATATTTAGGTCTCGATCTCGAAATGGAAGTGATGGGTGCTGAAGCGGAATATTACTATCACGAATATGATGCAAGACCTGATATAGGTCAAACAACAGAAGCTCATATTGAACAACTCCTCGAAGATTATCAGAAAGCTGTAGACGAAGGCGACTTAGAAAGAATGGGAAATATCGAACATGCTTTAGGACATGATATCGGCTCGACTGAAGTACCAGGCTACCACGCAGGTGCTAGTTCCTACAATAAAATTACTACACCAGATGGCACAAGATTGTTCCATCATATAAATGATGTTTTTGGGCTCACAGTTGATAAAAATGCAATGAGGGCAGCACAGATAGGCCGAGCACAACAAGCCCGCGATATGATTTATGAGAGACAAGTAGGTCAAACTGCTGCATTGCGGAGACATCATGCAAAACAAAAAGAGAATAATAACAATTGAGGTATACATAGAAAAGCGGTGCAAAAATGAAACAAAGAAAAGAAGATATTTTAAGTTGTCTGAAAGAAGGAACAATTCTAGGGGTTAAAATAATTATTGTTTTAAGTATTATACTTGGTGCGTCTTACTTACTTTCAAAATTGTATTTTCGATTTGGTATTATTTTTTATGCGTATTTTTTAGTATTTGTGTCGCCTGCTTTTATTGCCGCTCCTTTTGAGGACTCGATAATTGGTTCTATTGTTGATTCATTAAGTGTAATCATCTTCCCCCTCTATCTCTTAATAGCAGTCAATTACTTTTATCTATACTTTAAGAAGAACATAACAATTTGGTGGTTAACAGCATTGTTCGTTGTTTCCACCATTTTGTACATCATAGGAATACTCGTCGGATGGTTTATTTTTTTAGTCTGGCATCCCTAATCCAAAAGAACAAAAATGATTACAGCACACCCAACAACAATAACTGCAATTGGTTATAATCCGTTATCCCGTAGTTCTTTGTTAGGCTTGCTAATTGTTCACGCCGAAACATTGAACTTAGTCACTGATGCAAATGGCAATTTGATTAGTGGAGATGGATTGTATCGAGAGTATAACTCATTGAATCAATTAGTGAACGTGAGAAATGGAAGTGATAGTTCTGGT
>Ga0209541_10002369_pt1 | contig 35823 bp, 37 predicted proteins | sample RifCSPlowO2_01_FD_184027 | JGI IMG/M metagenome (GOLD analysis project Ga0209541, IMG submission 184027) | Groundwater microbial communities from Rifle, Colorado - Rifle CSP2_plank lowO2_0.1 (SPAdes) (version 2) | ecosystem: Environmental > Aquatic > Deep subsurface > Groundwater | place...
TCCCTTGAATGTCGGCGTACTGGTCGCGTCGCGGCCGATCGGGATATTGCACATGACCGACGACGGCGACGCGGACGAGAAGGTCATCGCCGTGCCGGTTTCCGACAAACGCTGGGACGACGTGCAGGACATCAAGGATGTGAACCAGCACCAGCTGAAGGAATTTGTGCATTTCTTCGAGACGTATAAGCAACTAAAGGGCAAGCCCTCCCCCATCGAGATCGACGGCTACGAGGGCGCGGACAAGGCACAAGCGGCCTTCGAACGGGCGCGCCAGATGTATAACCAGAATAGATAAGTATGGAAAAAGACGAAAAAATGCTCCCGCTCGGCGAACCGACACTGCATTTCTATCCTCCCCCGATGTTCGAAGGAGTCGGGGCTCCGACCAAAAGCGCTGGAGCTACTCCTCGCGCATCTGCGTCATCTCCTAATCGATCTCTACCGGGCGTACCCTCTCCGAAGCAGCAGCAATGGGGTGTTCTTATCTCTATCGTCATTATCGTGCTTATGATTATTATTGGCGCGTTCTATTCGTGGGGTAAGCGGATCTCGCAGGAGCAAATCTCTCCCTTCCCCGCAACGGCCGAATAAATCTGGTATTTTTACTTACCCCTCACCCCTTTAACCTTACACTTATGAAATCTTCACCCCGTGCCTCGATGCTTGTCCCGATGGTCGTCGAGAAGAGCCAATTCGGCGAGCGCGCCTACGACATCTACTCCCGGCTCTTAAAGGAGCGGATCGTCTTCCTCGGCGGACCCATCGACGACGATACGGCGAATCTCGTCATCGCCCAGTTCCTCTTCCTTGAAGCGGAGGACCCGAAAAAAGATATCTCGCTCTATATCAACTCGCCCGGCGGCTCGGTGACTGCGACTCTCGCGATGGTGGACACGATGAACCATGTGAAGCCGAATGTCTCCACGGTGTGCGTCGGCATGGCGGCCTCCGGTGCGGCGATTCTCCTTTCCGCAGGGCAGAAGGGCAAGCGTTATGCGCTCCCGAACGCCGAAGTGATGATCCACCAGCCGCACGGCGGCGCCGAGGGCCAGGCGACTGATATTGAAATCACCGCGAAGCAGATTTTGAAACTGCGTGCTGTGTTGAATAAGATTCTCGCAAAAAATTCAGGACAGTCGTTAGAAAAAATAGAAAAGGACGTGGAGCGCGATTTCTTCATGACGGCAGACGAAGCGAAGAAGTATGGGCTGGTAGATAAGGTGTTCGCGTAATTGCTTCACTTGACGTCCATATACCAAAGTATATACTCTGGTATATGGCTACCAATACTAAGACATTACTGACTGTGAAGATCGACAAAAAGCTCAAGGCGCAGGCGGAGAAAGTCGCGCACGAGTTCGGCCTGCCGCTCGGGACGATGGTGAATTCTCTCATCCGGCGCACAGTGAATGAAGGCCGGCTTGAACTTATCGCAGTGAAGCCTGCAGCACTTCGGCGTATCAATCGCATCCGCAAAGAGTTGCGCGAGGGCAAAGGGCGCGGGCCGTTCACTATCGAGGAGTTGGTTGAGGAGATTGAGCGCTGAGCATGTTCATCTATTATTACAGCTCGCAGTTCAAGAAGTCATTCCGTAAACGACCGAAGCGACTGAGAGAATTGGTGAAAGAGCGAGTGCGGCTTTTTGTCCAAGATCCGCGACACCCACTACTCGATGACCATCCGCTTGGTGGCCAGCTCTCTGGCTTGCGGAGTTTCTCAGTTACGTGTGATGTGCGTATTCAGTACGAGCCGTTCCTTGATGGCTCGGCACGTCTTCTTGACCTCGGTACACACAGCGAATTGTACGGAAAGTAATACAATGAAAACAAGGAGGGCGGGTCGCGATTGAATCGCGCCCCGCCCTTTTCAGTACTGCCGAACGTCACGGAGTCATGTGCTTATCGACCAGTTCGACAGCCTGTGCCAGCGGCTCAGCTACGTATGCCTTCGCCGGCAGGTTGTCAGGCCCGAACTCGACAATGACGCGTTCCACAGGCCCGTTGCGTAAGACGCCCTTCTCGACGATGTACTGGTCGACTTGCGGGGATTCCCACGGCTTTTCGATTGCAGAAACGCTTTCGCACCACAGGTCCTTCTCCTCTATGTCGAGCTCGCGCGCCGCAAAGGCTCGTGCGAGCTGTGCCCAGAAGAGCCCGTGTCGCTGGCCTTTCTCGACGCCATCTTGGAGTTGGTACCAGTAGAGGGTATTACAGTCGATGCGAGCTATCCCGCCGACAAACTCATGGTCGAGCTCCCGCGCGACGTAGAGTTGATCGCGGGCCGTCTTTGCCCCAAAGGCGTAGAGACCGCTCTGGTGTACTGCGGGGGTCTGTTCCACCCCGTTAGCTTCTGGGAATGCCGCGACGATAGCAGTTCGCGCTTTGTCTGAGGCGATCCGATCGAGCGCCCGGTGCAGTTCATTCACCCGGCTTTGCAGGATATTGATAGCGGGACGCATGCCCTGCTGGGATTCCTTGATGTGTTCGCGCACCGCGTTCTCCACTCCACGAAGGGACAGGTCGTTATCGGTGCCCCCTATTGCGAGCGAACGTTCCGGCAAGAAAGACTCGTGCCTGACGTATAGATGCGGATGTTTCTCGCCAAAGGAACCGTAGACGGTGTATTCCCCCGACCATGCGGTCTCCTTGGTGAGCGCGACGAGAAGCCTTCCGAGCGGGGTGCTACCTTGCTCGCTTTCGACGAATTGTTCCAGCGTTCTGTTATCCTGCGGACTCCTGCTTCCGACGGATATTCCCGTGCATTTCATGTCATTCCTCCTGCGTATGTCCGGCAAATGCCGTATTTCACCAAGAACTGGTGTCCAGACAAAACACTACGCTTATGGCGCATTTATGCAAACGTCGCTCGTGCGCTCTGTTTGTGATAGAGTCCCTGCATACCGCTCCGCTGATTAACTGCCTCTGACTGCTCCGCCGCACTACCCTCTCTTAGATTTATCCATACATAGGGTAGCCCTATGTAGATAACCAAACGGGCGTATGTCACTTAAAATCATATTGATCATGCTCGCGCTCTCGGGCGTGGGCGGCGTCATCCTCGGCTACGTGCTCCGCGTCCTTATCGGCCTCGCGAGTCGCGGCTCGGTCGAGCTCGATATCAAGCAGAAACTGCTCCAGGCGAAGGAGCAGGCGGCGAAGATAGTAGCCGACGCAGAGTTCAGGAGCGCCGTGCTCGAGACCGAACGGCTCGCGCCGGTCAAGGAGCGCGAGGAGAAGATCTCGCTTCGAGAAGAACGCCTCGCCTCGCGCGAAGAATTCCTCGATTCCCGCCAGCGCGATCTGGATGACAAGGAGGTGGAGGTGCGCGCGCGCGAACAGCAGGCGCTCCACGCGAAGATGGAAGCGGACAAGCTCGCCGCCCAGCGTTCGAAGGAGCTCGCGAAGGTCGCTAATCTTTCAGAAGAGCGGGCGCGCGAAGAACTTTTCGGGGAGATCGAACGCGCGCACGAAGAGGCGATCCTCCTGCGCCTCCAGAAGCTCGCCGCGAACGGCCGCGAGCGCCTCGAGGACAAGGCGCGCGCTATCCTCACGAATACCATCCACCGGCTGGGGAATGCGGTCAACGCCGAGGTCATGTCGCTCTCCGTCGTCCTCCCTTCAGACGAGGTGAAGGGGAAGATCATCGGCAAGGAGGGTCGCAATATTAAAGCGTTTGAACGCGTGACGGGCGTCGATGTGCTTATCGACGACGTGCCAGACCGGATCACACTCTCCTCCTTCGACCCCTTGCGCCGCGCGATCGCGAAGATCGCGCTTGAGAAGCTTATTGCTGACGGTCGTATTCAGCCGGCCAAAATCGAGGAGACCGTCGAGAAGACGCGGGCTGAAGTCGCCGAGATCATCAAGCAGAAGGGCGAGGCCGCGGCATACGAAGCGGGTGTTATCGGGCTCGACCCGAAGCTCACGGCGCTTCTCGGGCGCCTCCACTTCCGTACGAGCTATGGGCAGAACATGCTCACGCACTCTATTGAATCAGCGCATATCGCCAGCATGCTTGCCGAAGAACTCGGCGCCGACCCGGCGGTCGCGCGCACTGCCGCCCTCCTGCACGACATCGGGAAGGCAGTCGATCATGAAGTACAGGGGACGCATGTCGAGATCGGGCGCCGCATCCTCGAGAAATTCGGCGTTACGAAGTCCGTTATTCAGGCGATGCAGTCGCATCACGACGAGCATCCGTACGAAACGCCCGAAGCGATCGTCGTGCAAGTGGCCGACGCGATCTCGGGCAGCCGCCCGGGCGCCCGCCGCGACACCGTCGACCGCTATCTGGAGCGCCTCGGCGACCTGGAGCGCCTCGCGAACACCTTCCCCGGCGTGGAGAAGGTCTACGCTATCGCGGCCGGCCGCGAGATACGCATCTTCGTGAACCCCGGCAAGGTCTCTGACCTCGCGATGCACACCCTCGCGCGCGACATCGCGAAGCGCATACAAGAAGAGATCAAATACCCGGGCGAAATAAAGGTGAATATCATCCGCGAGAACCGAGTTGTGGAATTTGCACGCTAAGTAAAAAATAATCCCGCCACAGAGACGGGACCAAAACATTCGACATTCATTTACGCGCCCTTTCTCGTATTCGCTGGAACGCAGCGAATTCTTCGTTGAGCTTCTTATGGAGGTGATTGCACGTTGTTCACGCCACCCTGGCAAGCCCTCTTGCACAAAATGGCGCATTTCCTATACTTCTTAACGTTCCCCCGCCCCTTCGACACCAGAAGTCCACGGACGAACAGATTTGGTGCGATTCAAGGCGCGGGAAATTCGGCGACGGAGACGTACTTCGTCGTACGGCGGAGGAGCCGAATGGGCCCCGCAACGCAGGAACGCTTCAAATCTGTTCGTCCCGTTATTAGCTTATTATTCTCTTTCATGAACAAAGCAGATATCGTAGATAAAGTCTATGGAGTGCTCGGTTCGACCAAGGCCGATGCCGAGCGCGCGGTCGAGACGATGATCGATTCCATCGTCTCAAGCCTCAAGGCAGGCGACGAAGTGTCGATCGCTGGCCTCGGTATCTTCGCGGCGAAGGCGCGGCCCGCACGCCAGGGACGCAATCCGCGTACCGGCGAGACCATCCATATCGCCGCGACCCGTACGGCGAAGTTCCGCGCCGCCAAAGCACTCAAGGACGCGGTGAAATAGCAAAAAAAGCGCCCCGCCTTTGACGGGGCGCTTTTTTATTTCAAATACTTCTTTTTCTTCAATTTATCGGGGAGATAGGATTCCTTATCATACTTCTCATACCCTTCCCCGTAGTCGAGCTCTTTCATAAGCTTCGTGACGGGGTTGCGGAGTTTCTTCGGCACCGGCAGATTGCCAAAAGTTCGCACATCTTCTTGTGCAGAGCGGAGCGCGTCATACGCGGAGCGGTCTTTCTTCGCGCCTGCGAGGTACGCGACGCCGTGCGCGAGATTGATGGCACATTCCGGGTAGCCTATCGTTTCGCACGCCCGGAACACTTCGTTGGCGACCACCAAGGCGGTCGGCTGGGCGAGTCCGATATCTTCGGAAGCGAAAATCACCATGCGCCGCGCAATGAAGAGCGGGTCCTCCCCTGCTTCGACCATCCGCGCGAGGTAATATATCGCCGCATCTGGTTGGCTGGCGCGCATGCTCTTAATACATGCGCTTATCGTATCGTAGTGTTCCTCGCCTTTCTTGTCGTAGCGCAGATGCGGCGATTCGAGCGCTTTATTGAGCGTCTCGACCGTCACCTTGCCGTATAACGACAGCGCACCCTCCAGCATACCAAGCACCTTGCGCGCATCGCCGCTCGCATAGCCGAGGAGCCAATCGAACGCGTCTTTGTTTGCTTTTAATTTAGTACGCTTAACGATGGCATGGAGCGCTTCTTCAGATAGCGGCTCGAGCACGAAGACGCGGCAGCGCGACAGAAGCGGCGCAATGACCTCAAATGATGGGTTTTCTGTCGTCGCGCCGATAAGCGTCAGTTCGCCGCTCTCCACGTACGGCAAGAGAAAGTCCTGTTGCGCCTTGTTGAAGCGGTGTATTTCATCTAAAAACAAAACTTTTTGCCGTATCAAAAGTTTATCACGGTCGTAGGATTCTTTTGATATGATTTTCCGAATGTCGTCCTTGCCGGCAGAAACAGCCGAGAGCTCGAAGAGCTCTGCACCCTGCGCGCGCGCATAGATACGCGCGATGGTCGTCTTCCCCGTTCCGGGCGGGCCCCAGAGGATGAATGAGAAGAGATGTTTCTTCTCGACCGCCACACGCAAGGGTTTCCCCTCCCCGACAAGATGTTCTTGTCCGACCACTTCGTCAAGCGTCTGTGGCCGTATCCTCGCGGCAAGGGGTTCCATGTGCGGGCGGGGAGAATCGAACTCCCGACTACTGCTTGGAAGGCAGTCATTTTACCACTAAACCACGCCCGCTAAATCGTACTAGTGAGAATACCATTTTTAATATACCGTATGCCAATGGAGCGCCTTAAGTTATATCTCGGCACCGCCGCCTTCTTCGCTTTTCTCGTCCTTCTTATCATCATCGCGGACCAGGCGTCGGTCTCTCCGGCGCCTGTTTCGAATGCTCCAGCCGCGTCCTCGACGCTTTCTGTTGTGCCCGATTTTGCACTGCCGGCAATCACCCTGCCGAGCGTCGAATTTACTGCGACTGCCGCGACTGCTTCGTCGGCTCCGGTACTATCGTCTTCGAAGCAAGCTGCACCAGCGGCGCCAAAACCCGCACCGGCTTCCGCACCCACACCCGTACCTGTCGCTGCTCCCCTCCCAGTTTCTGCCAAGACCTCATCTCCTACGCCAGACGACAGCGCTGATTTCGATGCTACGGCGTCGGCGCTGCGTAGCGCACTCGTGAATATCATCTGTTACGCTCCGGCGGGCAGCAGCTTGCGCTCCACGAGCGGCAGCGGGATCTTTATCGACTCGAAAGGCATTATCCTCACCAATGCGCATATCGCACTGAATTTTCTTCTCAAAGATCGCGGTGTCTCTTGCGACATCCGTGCGGGGAGTCCTGCAACAGACCGCTATGAAGCCTCCCTCATCTATATCCCGCCCGCGTGGATCAACGCGAATGCGAGCATCCTCGCCAAGACAGCGCCGCGCGGGACCGGAGAGTACGACTTCGCGCTCCTCGGCGTGACGAAGTCCGCCGAAGGCGGATCCGCCTCCGGCGGAAGCGCTCTGTCGGGCACTTTCCCTTTTGTCCCGCTCGCCCTGACGCCGCCTGCCCCCGGCACGCCGGTAATCATCGCCTCGTACGGTGCCCAATTTCTCGAATCGAGCCAGATACAATCTGCGCTCTTCCCCACTATCGTCTTCGGCTCTGTGAAGGACGTGTTCACCTTCGCGACCAACACGATTGACGTGCTCGCGCTCGGCGGCTCCGCCGCCGCCCAGGAGGGCTCCTCGGGCGGCGGCGTCGCGGGTGTCTTCGGCGAGCTCGTGGGCACCATTACTACAAGCACGATAGAGGGCACGACCGACACCCGCTCGCTCGATGCTATTACGGCGTCCTACATCCGCGCCGCGTATGCAAGCGAGACGGGGCAGGCGCTCGACCTTCTCTTCGCCGAGCCAGTCGCCGCCTCTATCGCCGCGTTCGCTCCGCAGTTGTCTGCGCTCGAAGCGATTTTGACTGCCAATTTACCCTAAAGCTGGTACGATGCGAGTAACGGGCCGGAGTATGCCGGTAGTACACGTGCTTTGGGAGCACGCAGACCGGGTCCGATTCCCGGCGGCCCGATGATCAGACGATTTGCGGCAGGTAGCAGACCCGAGCCATGCCGTCCCGGCGCCGGAGCCACACGAGGCAGCCGTCCACCTCCCACTCCCCTTCCCAGTGATTCTCAAGGACATACCATTCCCCCGTATGCACGACCTTCCGTATCTTCATTTCATGCAAGTTGAGCGACGGATCATATTCGTCCCGAGGATCGTTTTCGTCGGGGAATCGGTCGATGAGAATCGTCTTCACTTCAACGAAATGCAGGGTATCTTCTTTCTCTGCGATGATATCCAATTCTCCTGTTTTCTTCACATAGTTTCGGTCGCGGATAGAGAATCCGTGTCGTTTTAAATACTCGGCGGCCACGTTTTCCCCGATCGCGCCGACCTCTTTACGACTTAAGAAAGATATATCCACGGCTTTTAGAAATATGGCTCATTTGCTCAGTATACTCTAGGACTATGCTTTTTTGGGATTATTGACATCTGTCCTTTATCCACAGTATTAACACCTTTATGCACCATATCAATCTTCCACAGCATGGTATTGTGGATATTGGATATGTGGAAATCTGAACAGGAAAGACAGAAAAATCTGAACTACCAGAAGAAACGGAGAGAAGCGTGCAAAGAGAAGGGTATTTGTCCAAATTGCACAAAGAATCCAGCAGCTCCTGGTAGAACATGCTGTAGTCAGTGTCTAGAGGATAAAAAATTATGTCTCAAATTTGGAGCTTCTAGAGCATTTCGACAGGTATATGCTGAGATGTTCGAGAGACAAAGAGGGCTGTGTGGTATATGTCACGAACCAATGAAGCGGCCAGTATTGGATCATTGTCATAAAACGATGGAAGTAAGAGGTTTATTATGTAGCAATTGCAATATTGGCCTGGGGCAATTTAAAGATAACCCGAAATTGTTAGAGTCGGCAATGATATACGTTCGGGACAACGCGGGAATCGGAATAAAAATGAAGTCTTGAGTTTTTCTGTGCGGGTATGGAGAATCGAACTCCAGCTATCTGATTGGCAACCAGATGTTCTACCATTAAACTATACCCGCGTCAAGTATCTTGTCGAGCACTAGATTATATTCGCACACTGGAGCTATCTATTCAACTCAACGGTGCCTCGGCCAGGATTCGAACCCGGAACAGCTGATCCGAAGTCAGCCGTGATATCCATTTCACCACCGAGGCGTATCTGCATAGTACGGCACGATTCATAAAAAACCAGCTGCGCTGTGCTACGATTCGGCAATGGAATATCGCATCCCGTCTGAAATAAAGGCAGTCGGAGACGGCTTGCGCAGGACTGGTTTTGAGGCGTATCTGGTCGGCGGGTGCGTGCGTGACTTGCTTATTGGCTTCGAGCCGAAGGATTGGGACATCACCACCAATGCCACTCCGGAGCAGATACAGGCGATATTTCCCGACTCTTTTTACGAAAACGATTATGGTACGGTCGGGGTCAAGACTGGTTCAGAAGACACTCGCCTCGCCATCGTCGAAGTTACTCCCTACCGCACCGAGTCTGGATATTCTGACAAGCGTCGTCCTGACTCCGTCACATTCGGCACTTCCCTGCTCGAAGACTTGGCGCGACGCGACTTCACCATCAACGCCATCGCATTGGACGATGATAAAGGACATATAGTTGACCCCTACGACGGCCAAAAGGACATAAAGGACAAGATAGTTCGCGCCGTCGGCAACGCGACTGAACGCTTCAACGAAGACGCTCTGCGCATGCTGCGCGCTGTGCGCCTCGTCGCTGAACTCGGCTTCGGTATAGATGGCGATACCGCAACTGCGATAAGCCAGAATAGTGAGCATTTAGGCCATGTTTCACGTGAAAGAGTCCGAGACGAGTTAGTGAGAATTTTGAATTCTGCTAAACCAATGAACGCGCTCGTCCTCGCGCAACAGCTCGGCATCTTGAAATATATTGCAGGAGATCTCATTCGCGGCATCGGCGTCGAGCAGAACCAGGCGCACAGTTACAATGTCTTTGAACACAATCTCCGCACCATGCAGCATGGGGCGGATAAGGACTTTAATTTTGATATCCGTCTCACCGGCCTCTTTCATGACATCTCTAAGCCGGAAACTCGCCGTTGGTCTGAAGAGAAGAAAGATTGGACCTTCCACGGCCACGACGTCGTTGGTTCACGTGTAACAAAGAAGGCGCTCGAGGATCTGCGCTTCCCTCGCGAGACGATCGACAGGGTGGTGAAGCTAGTCCGCTGGCACATGTTCTTCTCGGACCCAGAGCAGATCACTCTCTCGGCCGTACGCCGTATGATAAAGAACGTTGGAGAGGAGAACATCTGGGACTTGCTCAATCTGCGCATCTGCGACCGGATAGGTACTGGACGGCCAAAGGAACAGCCGTTCCGCTTCCGTAAGTACAAGGCGATGGTCGAACAAGCGCTTCGAGACCCTATTTCAGTAGCTATGTTAAAGACGGATGGGAACCGCTTAATGAATATGTTCCACGTGGAACCTGGACCGCGTATAGGCTGGACGCTGAACGCGCTTCTTGAGGAGATACTTGATGATTCATCCAAAAATACTGAAGAATATCTTGATAAACGGTCTGTAGAATTAATGAATATTCCTGACGATGAACTAAAGAAGCTTGGGGAGTCTGGGAAAGAGCGACGAGAGACGGCAGAGGACGAAGAAATAAAGCACATAATGGAGAAGCACCACGTGAATTAGCTCGTTTCGAGCTAATTCATTTCGAGACTCTGCGAGGGATTGTTTGCACCCTCGACAGGGTGAAATGTGATTCACGTGGAACATATTTCATATATTATATAAACAATAAACCACCCACAGGGGTGGCATGAAGCGAAAAGGAGCAGGGGGCGTAAATGATGATGCTTCACGCCCGAGAAATAGTGGGCGGTTTTTGTTTTGCATACTTGGCGCTTCCACAATGGACACCGTGCCCTTTTGACTTGTGTCGCGGATCGCCGCAGAGCGTAGGCAGGCGCCTCGCTTGGCGCGCTTGATGCCGATGGAAGGAGCTATGAAAGAGCAACCCGTTCCTTTATTGATGATAAGTTATTAAAGGACATTGTAAAGGACACCCTGTGGACAACGTCCTTTAATCATGTCCTCTAGAAAGGGAATATCCTTATCCGCATCTAGTCGGAAATTATAGGGATATGCGATCCATGAAGGTCAGACCTTCATAAATTGGCTAACTGACGGTGATGGAAACAGGGCAGTGGTCCCCTCTGCATCAGCCTGCTGGCTGGCTTCGGCGGGGCGCGGCGGAGTCGTAGATGTCGGGATGGATAACTACTTGACTTTGGAAAGGGGAGGTAATAAAGTAAGGAAGTAAGGAATCAACATATGCAAACAGTAGAAAAAATACAAAAAATAACGAGCAAAGGGCAGATCACGCTGCCGGTAGCGTGGCGTCGCCACACAGGAGCACACACCATCTCTGTGACGACGAGAGGGAATCGAATAGAGATAGCTCCTGCGAGGCTCCAAAAAGTTTCCGAGCATACGATTTTTAATGCTGTGAGAGACAATAATGGGAAAGGAATAAAAATTGATAAACTAATAAGAATTTTGGAGAAATTAGTAAAAGAAGATGAACGACATCGAAAAATTGCTGCGTAAGGTTCATCCTCACGACAAAATAGTCTTGCTCGCGACCCTGCATACATTGAGGCAAGGTAAATTGGAGGACCTACGTGTAGAGAAGATGTCGAGCAGTGATTTTTATAAAGTACGAAAAGGTAATTTCAGATTCGTTTTTCACTATGAAAGCAGTGCAATTGTCGTGGACACAGTAAAACTTAGAAATGAGAAAACGTACCGTGGTTTTTAGCTGACGGTTATAGAGACCGGACAGTGGTCGGAGCCGTAAATGTCGGGGTGGATAGTAGCGGACTTCAGACGGCGCATGAATTCCTGTGCGACGAAGAAGTAATCAAAGCGCCAGCCGACGTTCCTGTCGCGTGCGCGGAATTTCATATCCCACCAGGTGTATGCCTCTTTGGTGTGCGGGTGGAAGTGGCGGAAGGAGTCTCTGTAGCCGGCGGCTACGACCTCGTCGAGCCACGCGCGTTCTTCGGGGAGGAAGCCGGTGCTTTCGGCGTTTTCTTTCGGGCGGGCGAGATCTATCTCTTCGTGGGCGGTGTTCACGTCGCCGCAGAAGATGACCGGCTTCTGCTTGTGCAGTTTCTCGGCGAAATGCAGGAAGGAATCATAAAAGCGAAGCTTGTAGTCCAACCGCACAGGGCCCTGGCCACCGTTGGGGAAGTAGACGTTGATGAGCCAGAAGTCGTCATATTCAGCGCCCACCAGCCGCCCTTCTTGATCGAACTCTTTGATGCCCATGCCGTAGATCACTTTGAGCGGCTCTATTTTTGAATATAATGCGACGCCGCTGTAACCCTTCCGGATCTCGCAAGAAGAGAAGAATGCCGAGTAGCCAGTAGGGGAGGAGAGGAATACGTCAGAGAGCTGTTCGGGCGACGCCTTGGTCTCCTGCAGGCAGAAAATGTCCGGCTTCACCGTCTTCAAAAAAGTCTCCCAATAACTATCTTTTGCCAGAGACCTCAACCCATTCACATTCCACGACACGAGTTTCATCTGGGTATTGTATACCGTACGACGCAAGTTACGCACTCATAGCTCTAGCCGAGGGGAAAGTGCAGGGTACCATAGTAACTGGAGGATATACGTTCCGTTCTTTACAGGAGAGCGCCATGGCGACCTCGTGCGTAACGTACCAAATGATGGTGAAGGCGCAGTGTCCGACCCTAGCCCACCTCAAGCGGCTTTCTGTAGGAGCTTGCCATCTGGACAATTGGGGCCTCTGCCAGAACATCCATACGAAGGCAGCTGACATCGGATTTACAGGAGCCGACTGGGTCATGATCGCTTCGTTTGAAGAGATCGAGCGAAAGACCCAGGAAGAGTATGAAGAATGCTACATCGACTTGATGACGTTCTTGTTCTATGCAGTAGATGGACAGGGAAAAGTCGAGTGGAAGGTCTACTCGTTCCGCAAACAGGACGAGAAGATCCCACTGCTGCCGGTGCCGGTCGTCTCTAAGCCGGAATATGGTACTGCGGCATTCCCGAATTGACTTCCCTCATAGCGGCGCACCCTGGTGCGCCGCTCGCTTTCATCTATTCATTAGCGATTCTTACCGTGATATTTACGGTGGATCTCTTTCAAGTGGCTGTCAGTGATATGTGTGTAGATCTGCGTGGTGTTGATGGACGCGTGGCCGAGGAGCTGTTGGACAGAGCGGATATCGGCGCCATTGCTTAACAGGTCGGTGGCGAAGGCGTGACGGAGGGTGTGGGGCGTGACGATATTTGTAATGCCCGCGCGCGCGACATAGGTCTTCAAGTGCCGCTGAATGTCGCGAGGGATAATCCGATGCAGTTTGTTCGGTCGACCATCCACAAAGAGCGCTTCTTCCATATCCTTGCGCGCCTTCACATAATCGCGCACGGATTCCTTCGCAGTGGGGGAGAGGAAGACGACGCGCACTTTTTCTCCCTTGCCGCGTACTGACAATTCATCTCGAGACAAATCGATATCAGAGTTGAGTGCGCAGAGCTCGGAGACGCGCAGGCCGGTCGAGAACAGTAATTCCAAAATGGCAGTATCGCGCAAGTAGTTCAGCGCTTTCCCCGGGTCTCTTTCTTTTTCAAATGCATCACGCGGTGCCTTCAAGAGCCGTGCGAGCTCGGTAGAGGTGATTAGATCTATCTGGCGCTCAGGGAGTTTCGCAAGCTCGATACGTTCTGGCGAGATGCAGTTTACTTCGCGCTTGCGGAGAAATTTGAGGAACGCGCGGAGCGCGATCATGTAATAATTCTGCGTCCGACGCTTCATCGTCCCGCTGCCGACGTTGCCTGCGCGCCCCGCGCTACCCGCTTGACGATTAAGCCAGAGGCGAAAGTCGCGAATGTTTTGCTCTGTGATGTCTGAAACGGATTTAATTTTCATTTGCTCAAAATAGCGCGTGAGATACCGATCATAATTCTCAATAGTTTTCACCGCGCGCCCGCGTTCGATCTCGATGTATTCTAGAAATTGCCGCTTTGCGGTCTCTGCGTTCATTCATATATTCTAGCACCCGATATTGTGCGCACTTTCTACCCACGCCGAGAGCTTGCATTTTCTGTAAGGTATGCTATGCTAGCTAGAGCTAATAAATGTGGGATTCCCTCGCGTTTTAGCTCTTTACAGGAGGCACCCGATGTCTACCATCGCATCCCTCGGCACTATCAGCGATTCACTGGATACGGCCGCGAAACTACTGCGTGTTCTGGACAAGGAGAAAGTTACACTCGACCAACTCCTTCTTCCCGTCAATAACCGTTCGGCTCGCCGACGGCTCGCCGAGTTCTTCAAGGCAGGATGTCAGTTTCAAGAGGCGGGTGTACCGGCACAGCACTGCGAAACGCTCTACACCATACTGCGCGGTGATGGACGTTCCGCCAAGCAACTTCTCGCGGCCGCTAATTTCGACAAGGTCTGGGGCTACGCGCGGATGTTCGTGGAGTCGAAAGACTTCCCGATTTCGAATGTCGTCGAGGATGTAGACTTCGAGATGGTCGAATTTGACCATGATCCGGGCACGGATAAAGTCCTCACAGAATTCGCGAAGCGCGGCCTGGAACGCCCGCTTGCGGAAGACATCTTGCGCTTCGGGGAGAAATACCCCGACTTGCAGTTGGAACGCCCGATCGTCTTCCTGCATAAACCCTGGCGTGATCCGGGCGGCTACCTCCGTGTTCTCTTTCTCGGCTACTGGGATGGCGGGCGCGGCTTGGACTCGGACATCGTCGACCGTAGGTGGAGTCGCAGTTGCCGCTTCCCGGGTCGTCGTCCCCGCAAGTGAGAACTTGGATCTTGAGGGCATCAGAACTTTCAGATCCTTTGAACTTTTTTGCACCGTTGCTATTGCGACGGTGCTTTTTATATAATTCCTGCGGGTAGTAGGCGAATCAGTCGGCAGCACGTCTGCCGACGGCCGAATCCTGGTGTCACTCGACCCAGAATCGGGCGGACCACGCGTCTTCTCGAGTGCGGTCGTTTACTCATCAAAAAAATGAAGACACTTGGCGTCCCTCGTTCTGGCATTAGATATGCCGAATACGATACAGCCCCGAGAGCATTCGAAGGGCAGTGGCACGGATGACGGCGGATGCATAACGACTGGCGTGATCCGGACGGCAACCTCCATGTTCTCTATCTCGACAACTGGAATGGCAAGCGCAACTTGAACACGAACATCGTCGACAATAGGTGGAATCGCAGTTGCCGCTTCCCGGGTCGTCGTCCCCGCAACTTTCTTCACTTCAACGCTCCGCTTCTGACGGAGCGTTGTTTTTAATCAGTTGTCCGTTCCATCCCCCGAGCATTCTTCCGGTCTCATCAAGCGGGAGCGAGAGGGCAGCATATTTCTTGTTTTCAAGCGACCCGGTTTCCCAGAGCACCATCAAAAGAATCTTAAGCGTATCCAGCTTGCGAATGGCGAGCCGCACCCACGGTTGTTTATTTGTTCGCGGGAGAAAGCCAGCTGAAACAGTTGCCTCTATGATTTCAACAAACAGCCGGTCAATACGAAGAGCCAGTGTATAGCGCTGGGTTTTCGGAACCTTCTGATAATATTCAGACCACAACAAGTATGCACGCTTCAATCTCTCAAGAACAGGCAAAAGTTTCGTCGGGGGGGGGGTTACTCATGGGGTCTTTCATACGAGAGTATCATCTCAGTAGAAAATCTGCTTGAAGCCTGGCGGGAGTTTGTAAGGGGGAAGCGGAAACGGGAAGACATACAAGAGTTCGGGCGGCATTTGATGCAGAATGTTCTCGCTTTGCACCGAGAACTTATAGCGGACACATATACACATGGCGGATACCATCACTTCAAGATAAGCGACCCGAAACCGCGCGATATTCATAAGGCGAGCGTGCGCGACCGACTCGTGCATCATGCACTCTACCGCAAGTTGTATCCATTCTTCGACCGCACGTTTATTGCCGATTCGTATTCATGTCGCCTTGAGAAAGGAACACACAAGGCAATGAATCGATTCAGAGCTTTCGCATACAAAGTCTCGCAGAACGATACCCGCACCTGCTGGGTGCTCAAGTGCGATATCCGCAAGTTCTTCGCCTCCATTGACCACGAGACACTCCTGCGCATATTGCGCACTCGTATTGCTGACGAACGCCTGCTCGCGCTCCTAGCCAACATCATCGGCAGTTTCTGCTCAACATGGCCAACACCAGGTGTTGGCCAAATCGGACTCCCGCTCGGGAATCTCACGAGTCAGCTCCTCGTGAATATATACATAAACGAATTCGATCATTTCATGAAGCATAAACTCAAAGTAAGGCAGTATGTACGCTATGCCGATGACTTCGTACTTCTCTCCGACAACAAACAGCATCTACTAAAAATACTTCCATATATGGAAGTATTTTTGCGCGACAAACTGAAGCTTGAGATGCATCCCGACAAGGTTTCTATTGAGACACTTTCTTCGGGTGTGGATTTCCTCGGTTGGGTACACTTCTCCGATCATCGTGTTCTGCGCACCAGCACGAAGCGGCGGATGTTTCGGCGGATTGGCGAGACGGACAGCAAGGAAGAGACAGTTGATTCATATCTCGGACTGCTCTCGCATGGGAATGCGCGCACGCTTGCCGCACAGGTTAGTCATATCGCCGACCTTGCAAAATAAGTCAAGGCGTGGTAGGGTAGGAGCATTCATGCTTACCACTAAGAAAAAGGCGGTTATTATAAAAAACACCGCTCGGCACGACACGGACACCGGCTCGCCGGATGTGCAGGTCGCGCTCTTGAGTAAACAGATCGACGAGCTCGCCAAGCACCTGAAGAAGAACCCGAAGGATGTCCATTCCCGCCGGGGCCTTCTCCAGATGGTCGCCAATCGCCGCTCGCACCTGCGCTACCTCGAGACGAACAATAAGCGCCACTACAACGCGCTGATCAAAAAACTTGGCCTAAAGAAATAGGTTTAAGTGGTAAGGTGTAAGGAAGAAAGTGGTATCATGAACGCGTAGCTTCGGCTACGATTTAATAGTTTCGTTTACATAAGTAATTATTTATATGGCAGTTATCAAACATCCAGCCCAGCGTGTGGGCGTATTCATTGACACGCAGAATCTCTATCACAGCGCCAAGCACCTCTACAAGGCGCGCGTGAACTTCGCCAAGGTCCTTGAAGAGGCTGTGGGCGGGCGCATCCTCGTCCGCGCTATCGCCTACGTTATCTCCACGGAGAGCGGCGAGGAGAAGAACTTCTTCGAAGCGCTCACCAAGATAGGGATAGAGACCAAGGTGAAGGATCTCCAAGTCTTCGCCGACGGCGCGAAGAAAGCTGATTGGGACGTTGGGCTCGCGATCGACGCCGTGAAGCTCTCGCCGAAGCTCGACACGGTCGTCATCGCCTCCGGCGACGGCGACTTCGTGCCGCTCATCGAGTATCTCGATATGCACGGCATCCAGTCAGAAGTCATGTCGTTCGGTAAATCGTCGTCGGCAAAATTAAAAGAGGTCGCGCACGCATTTACCGACATGGACAGCGACCCGCACAAGTTCACGATCTCCTCGCGCACATAACGTGTGGAGCATCCGGCGGGATGCGCTACTATAGAGAGTGATGGATAAAGGGCAACCGGAAAAATATATCCGTACATTCGCGGGAGACATGGAGACCTTACAGAAGGACGGCACCCCCGACCTTATGCCGCTTACGCCTCGCTCTGAGCCGAAAGAGCCTCTTGTTCCGCCCCCGCCGGTGGCACCCCCACTGCGCCACACCGAAGCCTCGCGCGAAGGGGAACCTCTAACTCCTACTCCGCCCGCCTATACGCCTCCGTTACCGGCGAATGCACCCCTTAAGACCTATGCAGGCGACTTCAGAGACCGAGTGAAGGAGACGCACGCGTCGACCGCGACGGTGCTCGCCGCTGAGCAGGACCATGCACCTCCTCTCCTGAAGGCGCCGGCGACGCCTTCACGCAAGAATCTCCTCTACAGTATCATCGGCGCAGTGCTTCTTGTCGCGGGCGTCGCGGGCGTCTCTGTTGCCTATATGCGCTATAAGGCGGCGACCGCGCCGGTCGTTGTTACCGAGGCCGCGCCGGCCCCGATAGTTGTCGACGAACGAGAGGAAGTTTCGGGCACCGGCCGGATACTTATAGAAGCGATAAAGAAATCGGCCGATCGTCCTATCGCAGTCGGCGCTGTCCGGCTCCTCTCCATCGTGAGCACGACTGGTTCAGAAGCGGTTTTCTCCGCACTCTCGGTAGGAGCGCCCGATGTCCTCCTGCGCAATATACAGGCGCGAGGCAGCATGGCTGGGGTCGTACAGGTGAGCGGCATACAGAGCCCATTCTTCATACTCTCTGTGTCGTCATACAGCAACACATTTTCCGGCATGCTCTCGTGGGAACGAGAGATGCTGACTGATCTCGCTCCGCTCTTCCCTGCACGTCCGGCACCAGTGTCGGCTACTCCCATGGCGACTTCGACGACAGCGACTACGACTCAAAGCGGCACGCCGAAAACGGCTACCACCACTACCCCTCCTTCGCCAAAGGATACGGAGAGCGCAGCGACGACTATGACGTTTGTTGACGCAAGCATTGCGAGCCATGATGCGCGCGTATATCGCGACGCAGGCGGCCGCGACGTTCTTGTGTACGGCTATTGGAATCAGGCGACGCTTATCATCGCGCGCGATGCGGCGGCATTTGCCGAACTTGTCGACCGCCTCGCGACCTCACGCGTGCAATAGCAGGAATCTGCTATCATTCCGGCATGAAAACAGAACACTTTAAGAAGAAGCTCGAGGCGGAGAAGACGAGGCTCGAGTCGGAGATGGGGACGGTCGGCCGCCGGAACCCTCATGTCCCGGACGATTGGGAGCCCATGCCATCGGAGATCGGGACTGAAGCGGATCTCGCTGATCAGGCCGATGTGGTCATGAGCCGCGAGAGTAATGCCGCTATTCTCGCCGATCTTGAAGCGCGCTACGACACAATCCTCGCGGCGCTTGCGCGGATCGAGAAAAAAGCGTATGGAAAGTGCGAAGTGTGCGGCGGCCCTATAGAAGAGGTCCGGCTCGAAGCGGATCCTGCGGCGACGACCTGCGTCGAACATTTGTAATCCCCATGCCCCCTTTTGCGCCGAAGGCTTCGAAGGGCACCGTGCAGTTTATTTCTGCTCCGATAAGAAAGAAGACCGTGCTTAAGCATGGATACGCCAAGACGCTCGCGGCGCAGCCGATCGGCTCCGGCGCGGAGATCGTCGGCGTTGAAGCCGATCTCACTCGCGGGCTCCACTCGTTCTCTATCGTCGGCCTCGCCGATAAGGCGGTAGCAGAGGCGCGCGATCGCTTGAACGCCGCGATCCGCCACTCGGGCCACAAGACGCCTAAGAAGCAGAATAAGCGCATCATCCTCTCGCTCTCGCCCGCCGACCTGAAGAAGGAGGGGTCGCACTACGACCTCGCGCTCGCACTCGCATATCTTGTTGCAGTCGGTGATATCGCGGCGCCCAGAGAGGAGACGCTCTTCATCGGAGAGCTCGCACTCGACGGCACACTGCGCGCGGTGAAGGGCGTGCTCCCGCAAGTGCTCGCCGCGAAGCGGCAGGGTATCGGTACGATCTTCGTGCCGCCGGGAAATTCGAGCGAGGCGCTGCTCGCAGACGGCGTTGCCGTGTATGCGCCGGAGTCGCTGTCTGCATTGCTACAGCACCTTACGGGAGAGAAGCCCTTGCCACGGCTCCTGCGCGATCGCCGTGCGCCACTTCCGCCGCCCGCCCTCGACCTCGCAGACGTTAAGGGACAGGAGAGCGCGAAACGCGCGCTCGAGATCGCCGCCGCCGGTCGCCACAATATCGTCTTTTACGGCCCGCCGGGCACGGGGAAGACGATGCTCGCCCGCGCGCTCGCAGGCATTCTCCCGCCCTTGACCGACGACGAGATGCTCGAGGTGACCGCCATACATTCGACTATCGGGCTCCTGGGGAGCGGCGAGGCGGTCTACTGGCCGCCCTTCCGCGCGCCGCATCACTCGATCTCGCATGTGGCGATCGTGGGCGGCGGCACTTTCCCGAAGGCGGGCGAGGTAACGCTCGCACACAAGGGCGTCCTTTTCCTCGATGAATTCCCCGAATTCGATTCGCGCACCCTCGAGGCCTTGCGCCAGCCGCTTGAGGACCGCGTGGTCACCGTCTCGCGGGCGCGCGCCTCGATCACCTTCCCGGCCGACTGCATGATCGTCGCGGCGATGAATCCGGCCGACACGCTTTCTGAAGATTCGCGCGTGGCGCTCCGAGCCGCGGCGAAGCAGGCGCGTCGCATCAGCCGGCCCATCGTCGACCGGCTCGATCTCTGGATCGAGGTGCCGCTCGTCCCGCACGACACGCTCGCGAAGCTCTCGCGCGGCGAGCCGTCGGAGCGTGTGCGAGAGCGCGTGGTCGCCGCGCGCGCGCGGGCCGAGCGGCGCACGGGGAAGCGTGGCGCGACGAACGCGGCCCTCACCGGCCGCGAGCTCGACGAGAAAAGCGGCTTTACGGAGGCCGCGAGAGAGACGCTCATGCAATCGGCCGCGCGCCTCAATCTCTCGCCGAGGAGCTACCACCGCACCATGCGGGTGGCGCGCACGATCGCCGACCTCGCCGGCGCCGAAGCCGTCACGCCCGCCTGCATCCACGAAGCGCTCCAGTACCGTCCTCGTGGACTGTTTGGCTTTGAGTAGTGTAAAATCCGTTCATATGCTGAAAATATTCATAGGAGTAGTGATCGTCGTGCTGGTGGCGCTTGGCGCGGGCGGGGCGTATTACGTGGGTTCGATAAAGACGGAAGAAAAACTGAAGGCGGAGGCGGCTGCCATCGCGGGGTATCCGGCTCCGTCCGAGTTCGCCACGACGACGCGTCCGGCGGCGTACGTAGAGATCGCTATCAATAAAGGGCACTTCGATCCCGCGACGGTCACTATCAAAAAGGGCACGGAGGTGGTGTGGATAAATAAGGACGCCGTTACTCACACCGTTACCTCTGACGAGGGAGGCCTCATCCTTAATTCTCAGGCGATCGCCGCAGGGCACTCCTTCGCACACATCTTCAATGAACCGGGCACGATAACCTACCACTGCGCGATCGACCGTGCGATGACCAGCACAGTCATCGTCGAAGAATAAGAGAGGAACGCTTTATCTTCAACGCTTATTGCGGAGCGCAGACAGAGCCGACGCGGCAGGTGTGGAAGGGGCGTCGCGCGGACGCGGGCCGCGGCCTCTTCGGGTTTGAATGAATAAACAAATTATATATTGGGGAATTCGGCTCCTCGGAGTTCAAAATGCACATGACAACCAGTGGACTTACCGGTAGAACCAACGTAGCCGATGACCTGGCCTTGTGCCACATTCCACCCGACCGAAACCGCGATTCTGCTCATGTGGGCATATAGTGTCTGAGTTCCGTTCGGATGCGTTATGACCACATACAAACCGTATCCGCCACCCCATCCCTGGTTGTTGACCACCAAGACGGTGCCGCGAGCCGAAGCCATAATCGGAGCGCCACAGTAGGTTGCAAAGTCCTTGCCGGAGTTTTTAAATCCATGCAAACCCTGCGATATTCTTCCTCCGTATATCGGCCGAATATAATATCCGGCATACACGGGGATGCCCGCGCCCCGCACGGCCGTACCTGAATTCGTTAACGGCTCTCCTTCTCCATTTGGAACGATTACAACAGTCCCGACTTTCGGTTCATACTCTGAAGACCACCCGTTGAAATTCCGGGTCTCATTGATGTCTCCGCCATATTTTTTGACAATCCCCTCAAGCGTCTCATTCTTCGCCACCGTGTGCTGGAAACTGTCGATAGGTAACAGTATCAAGGTCTGCCCGGGCCTTATGACGGTTGAGGTTGTTAGGTTATTGGCCCAACGGATGGTGTTCACCGAGACGCCGAACATGACTGCGATATCCGAGAGCGTATCGCCCTCGCGCACCACATAGACCGAGATGCGGTCAGACGGCGCGGCGACCGAGACGTCGGCTATCGTGCCCGCAGGGCCGGCGTAGGAGAGGAGCGCGCGGCCGCCGCTCGTCTGGATGCTGTCGCCGAGGCCCTTGTTCGGGTTCGGGTCGAGATTCGTCGCGGCTTGGAGTGCCGGCGTCCCTGCGTATGGCATGCGCCCGCTCGCCGCCGCGCCGGCGTTCGTAGGAAAGGGCCAGAACGCGTCTACGTCGTTTGGCAGAAATGACGCGGCACCCACGATGGCCGCGAATCCGAGTATGAGAAATTGTTGATTAAATGTGATAGGTAAACGGGGCGGGTCGGTCGGGCTTCCGAATACAGAAATGGCTTACATACTTCGTATATAAGCCATTTCGTGAGTACATCCGTATCAGTCGATAAAGAAAGTATAGCCGATGGGGGGCGGCAGTCAATTCGTACCTTCATCTATCTGTGGAAAGCGGTTTTAGGGTATAGTCCGTACGTGAAATATCTCGAAGGACTGAATGAAGCGCAGAAGCGCGCGGTGCTCGCGAAGGAGGGGCCGATATCGGTCCTTGCCGGCGCCGGCAGCGGGAAGACATGCGTGCTCACCACACGCATCTATCACTTGATACGCGAGGGCGTCCCCGCCGACCAGATCCTCGCTATTACGTTCACTAACAAGGCGGCGCGGGAAATGAGGGAGCGCGTACGGAACATGCTTGGCGGCGATGCGGGCGTTCCCTTCATCGCGACCTTCCACGGGCTCGGCCGCGAGCTCTTAGAGAGCTACGGCACAGCGATTGGCATCCCGCGGTACTTCAGCGTGTATGATCGCGACGATTCGGAGAGGGCGGTCGCCGCGGCGCTTAAAGCGCTCGAGGTCGAAGCGAAAGAGCTCTCGCCGCGCGCGGTGCTCGGCCGCATCTCGCGCGCCAAGGGGGAGGGGCTTCGCGCACGCGAATTCTACGAGAAGCAGAGCCGCGCCAGCTTCGGCGCGCGCATCACGGGGGAGGCGTGGCTCCGCTATGAGAGAACCTTGAAGGAGGAGAAGGCGCTCGACTTCGACGACCTTATCGCCCTGCCGGTGCGGCTGCTTGAAGAGTACGACGACGTCCGCATGCTTGCCGAGGATCGCTGGCGCTATATTCATATTGACGAATATCAGGACACGAACGAACTACAGGGGCGGCTCGCGAACATTCTTGCGGCGAAACATCGAAACATCTTTGTGGTAGGAGACATCGATCAATGCCTTGTCGCAGGCACACAGGTAACGATGGCGGATGAATCGGTGAAACCAATAGAAAGAATTTTAAAGAACGATATGGTGCTTTCTAATTTCGGAAGTGGCAATATGCGGCCGGCACGTGTTATGCGGAAGACGGTACGTACCGTGAACGGCGAACTGATTCACGTAACCACAAGAGCCGGACGGACGCTCACAAGTACACCAGATCATGTTCACTTCGCTGGGTATCGTCTCGGCGAAACGCCTCAGTTGTATTTCACGTATCTGATGCACAAGCGGGGGAAGGGATGGCGGCTTGGTGTGTCACAGGTGTATACGAACGGTCAACGCAAGCCCATGATCGGGTTTCAACAGAGATGTAATCATGAACACGCCGATGAAGTTTGGATTATATACACTTTCGAGACGCCGCAAGAGGCCCGGATCTCCGAGTATCAGCTTTCGCTGCAGTATCGCATTCCCACGCTACCTTTTGTTGCGCGGAAAGGTGGTAGCACAAACGGATACGTGCACGATCAAGAGGCGCTTGACCGCATATTTGAATCTTTTGATACCGATTTTGGGGCGCGCGCATTGCTTATCGCGGAAGGACTTTCGATAGAGTATCCGCACCATCGTGCGCAATCGGCAACCGGATCTCGAAGGAACATTGTTGTTACTCTTTGCGGCGAACACAGGGGGGAAACGCCTATGCACCGTATTTCAATGACAGGAAACGATGTAGCCGGAAGACGAATTCTCGCAAACTCCGGCTTCTCTGTACGTCCCGCCAAACAAGAATCGATAAGTTGGAGATTTGAAACAGCACACCAAAATCTTGGCACACTTCTATCACGTGCCGCGCAGCTCAGAAAACTTTTTTCAGACGCCTCGATGGTACAGACGGCACGTCTTGGCGGGCACAAGAATAATCCCAAGGATGGAAACTCATTGCCGTTTCTGCCTGCCGGCTCAGTGCGGCGCGGCATGGCACTTTTCGATAAGGAAGGGAAATGGGACATCGTAGATAAGGTCGAGCGAGTTCATGGAAACAGACGCGTCTATGATTTGGATATCGAAGGAACTCATAATTTCATCGCGAACGGTATCGTGACGCATAATTGCATTTATACCTGGCGCGGCGCGACGATTGAGAACTTGCTCGCGTTCGACAAACACTATCCGGAGGCGCAGGTGATCATCTTAAAGCGCAATTATCGCTCGACGAAGAATCTGGTGGATGCCGCGAATGCGGTCATTGAGAAGAACAAGAACCGCAAGAAGAAATATTCAATGACCGAGCGCCTTACTGGCGAGCCGATCGTCGTGCATAGGGCGGTGAATGCTGAAGATGAGGCGCGCTGGATAGCAAACCGGATAAAGCAACAGATGTCAGAGGGACAGAAACCGGAAGAGACAGCAATTCTTTTCAGAACCAACTTCCAGTCGCGAGCTCTTGAAGAAGGATTGCTGCGCGAGGGCGTGCCGTACCGGCTCCTCGGCACGCAGTTCTTCGCTCGCAAGGAGGTGAAGGACGCGCTCGCGTGGATGCGGCTTGCGCTCGACCTCTCGCGCGAGGCCGACAAGCTCCGCGCGGCGGCGGCTCCGCCGCGCGGCATCGGCAGGGTGACGCTCGGGAAGCTCGCGGCAGGACAGCGCGGAGCGCTGCGCGCAGGAGAAGCCGCGAAGGTCGAGGCATTTGAAAAGGTCATCGAAGCGCTCGCACGTGCGGCAGAAACACTCATCCCCTCTGAGTTCGTGAAGCTCGTTATCGAAAAAAGCGGCATGCGGCGGGCGCTTGTCGACGAGGGGAGTGCTGAAGATCGCGAGCGCTTCGAGAATGTCGAGGAGCTTGCCTCCGTCGCCGCGCGGCACGATGCGCTCCCGGGCAAAGAAGGCATCGCCGCCTTTCTCGCTGAAGCGGCTTTAGCGAGCGACCAAGACGAGATGGACCGAGGATCGAAGTCGGGCGTCACGCTCATGACCGTCCACGCGGCGAAAGGGCTCGAATTCTCGACAGTGTTCGTGAGCGGGATGGAGGAGGGGCTCTTCCCGCACCAGGGCATGAGTAGAGATACCGACCGCGACGAAGAAGAGGAGCGGCGGCTCTTTTATGTCGCGATGACGCGTGCGAAGGAGCGCCTGTACCTCACGTTCGCGTGTATCCGCAAGATCTACGGCAGTGATTCCGTATCCTCGCCCTCGTCGTTCCTCGCCGATATCGACAAGGCGCATATGGTCTATGATGAAAGCGAGGAAGAAATCATCGAAGCGTAACATTGCATCTTAATGTCGCAGGTGATACACTTTTGATATATGGCAACAATCAAAGAACGGATTCTAGTAACACTCACGCCCTCAACAGCACGTCTACTCCGCTCTCGTTCCAAGAGAGAACAGACACCGCGCGCTACTATTGCATCAAAAATTCTTGATGCGTGGGTTGATGAAGAAAGAGAAGAATATATAACTCCGAAGGAACGACGCGCGCTCGTGAAGATACTGAAAGAACGTGATGTGCCAAACGCTGAGTATCTATCTTCTAAAGAATTTTGGAAGAAAGTCGGTTTGCATGCTTGAATGGGAAGTTATATATCTTGCTACGGCACTTGCAGATGCAAGAAGACTTGACATGCGAGATCGTTTGCTCGTCGAACAATCTATAGATACGAAACTTAAGCGCGATCCAGACAGATTTGGGAAACCGCTTCGTTATACATTACGAAACTATCGAGTATTCCGAGCGGGGGACTGGCGAGTTATTTTTCGTATCAGAGAGAATCTACCGATCATTATTAGTATCCGGCATCGGAAGAAAGGCTATGGCGACCTTTCATAAGGCAAAAAAGTCGCTCGGACAGCATTTCTTGATGCATGCGCGCATCGCGGAGCGTATCGTGCTTGTTGCAGACGTGGGGAAGGACGACACAGTGCTCGAGATCGGCCCGGGGACGGGCATGCTTACGAAAGAACTCCTAAAGCAAGCGGAGAGAGTGGTTGCGATCGAAGCGGACGGGGAGCTTTTTGAGAAGCTGAAAGCAGATTTTGCTTCGGAGATCACAGAAGGACGGCTCGACCTCATCCATGCCGACATCCGAACATGGCCAACACCTGGTGTTGGCCATGTTGACCAGAAGAAGTACAAGGTGGTGGCGAACATTCCGTACTATCTGACCGGAGAGATATTCAGGATGTTTTTGTCGGCGAAGAACCAGCCGGGCTCGATGACGCTTCTCGTGCAGAAAGAAGTGGCAGAAAGGATCACTCGGTCTGGTAAACCCTACTCCGCTAAAGCTACGAAGGGCAAGGAAAGCATTTTGTCTTTGTCGGTGAAGGCATATGGGGAGCCGAAGTATGAATTCACTGTGCCGCGCGGGGCGTTCCGGCCCGCGCCGAAGGTGGATTCAGCGGTGCTTACTATCCGCAACATTTCCCGCAAGAATTTTGCAACAACCGCGCACGAAAAGCGTTTTTTCGATCTCATTCACGCCGGCTTCGCGCACAAGCGCAAGCTGGTAGGGAACAACCTGAAATGGCTTGTATCGGGGAAAATCCTTCGGGCCGCCAGAGTTCCCGACGGCGCCCGCGCCGAGGATGTCGCTCTTTCTGATTGGCTTCACGTAGCTAGATTTAGATAGGAATAGAAGTGCCAGTATCCGGATTAACGAACCCGTATATTGGTGCAGTCCAAGGAATACAAAGCCCTGGGAAAGGAGGTACTGGTGTTGGTGGAATGTAGATGATACCGCAGATCGCTGGCGCGGGTGTGTAGGAGCCGAGCGCCCATGCTCCGGGCACAAGCTGATAGAGAGGCCCGACAGGCTGTGCAGTTAGTCCTAGCAATGACCCCATTAGGGGGATAGGACTATTATTAAAGAAGCTTACGAACACATGCATAGTATAGAGTGGAGGAATAGGAATATTGGGCGGCTCACAGATACACGGCCACTCCATTACATCCAGGCCGCCGAACCTGACAAATTGTGCATGAGAAGGAGCTGGAAGTGCTGCTATAAAAAACAATAAAAGGATGCCGAGAATGAGTTTTTTCATAGGGTTGTAGACGGGTTTTTCGGAGTGGTAATAACAAAAGGTGTTGTGTTTGATATTGCGCTTCCTGTTTTGACCACGAGATCGTAGCGGGCGGGCGGAATGGGCGGAATAACGAATGAAAGATTCCCGAAAGCGTCCTGGCTCAGCGCGCGGACAATATACTCGCTCCCGAAGTAGACGACACTGCTTATCCCTATATTAGACCCCGCAACGGAAACATGCGTGCCAGGGGTCCCGGAACTCGGCGATAACGTCTTGATAACAATGCTCGGGATATCTGCTTCAGTGATGGTAGGCAGTACGAGAGGTATCGTACCAAGAGAGTCGGCAGTCGCATTGACTGCGGCGCGAATTCGATCTTGTATATTCTCAAGCAGTTTATCTCCCGCGTGGGTATCAATTTTCTCGTATTCCTTCACCAAGTACGCGGCGGTCGTCGAAGTGGCGCTCGGGGGCGTCGAAGTAGCAGCGGGCAGAGTAGCAGGCGCGGCGACAGCTGTTTTTGCTTTAGAAGCAGAAATGGCAGAAAGTTTCGCTCGCGTGTAGGAGCCGACGTAGCCGCTGCCTTTCGTGAGCCCGGCAGGCGTAAGGACCTCGCCTGCGTACTTCTCTTGGAACCGGATGACGGCCGCCTTCGTAAGCGGCCCGAAATAGTCCGTCTCGTTGCCAGGCGAACCTGGACCTGATGCTGCGACTAGTGTGGTGGGATCGCGGTTGAGCGCTTGTTGGAGCGCAATCACCTGCGAGTCGGTCGCACCGAGCGAGAGATTTTTTGTGAAAGAGAGAGTTTCCGCCCTTGCGCCCGCGCCGAATACAATCGAAATCAGAAAGAAGAGCCAAAAGATGCGCAGCATGCTGGGAGTCTAGCAGGAAATCGAGAAGTATGGTACGGTGTGTTGTGGAGTAGTATCCTTGTCACCCCAAACATAAGGAGATGCGCCATGAGAACCCTTCTCAAGGTGGTTGCCGTACTGTTGTGCTACACTTCGTCTCTCGCGTTCGCGTTCGGGAACGAAGATGTGGTGAAGCTTCTCAAAGCGGACATGCCGGAAGAAGTGATTGTTGCCGCCATTGCGGGCGCAAGCCAGGCGACTTTCGACACATCGACCGACGGGCTTGTCGCGCTCAAGCAGGCTGGCGCCTCTGATGTGGTTCTTCAGAAGATTATCCAAAGGAAACTGCAACCTACCCAAACGGCTACCATAGCACCTGCGACAAATGACAGGAGCTGCAAGCTGGAGGGGACAGGTGAGAAAGATCTCCAGTATCTGCGTTCTGGCGGGAAAGTCATCGCTCTTCAGTATCAAGTGCCGGAACTCGAGATGAAATGGGATGCCGGAAGCCTCGGAAGCACTTTGCTTAGTTCCATGTTCGGTACAAACGTGTCGGCTAAGAGCGTATATCGGATCAAAAGCACGAAAGCCGAGATACGCATAACGGAACCGTTCGAGTTCGTCGATGTGCTTCTCTTCGCGGGTGTAGCGCCGGAAAATGTGCTGAAGAATGCAGTCAGCTTGGTACGCATGCAGGGAGAAGAACAGTCCAGAACAATGCCAATGGACAATACGCTGATCGAGACGAACGAGATAAAGGTCGTCAATGAAAACGCGCGTCTCCGTCTCGTGCCGGAGAAAGTGGCGACTACTTGCCGCTTCAATGGTACGGACGTTGTGCAGTACCGACTCAAGCCTGTCGAGCCGGTCGGTAAGGGGGAATTCGCTCTCGTCGTCACTCAAGATCTAAAAAACTACAAGGTTTACGACTTCGGCGTTGATTGACAAGTTATCGACGCCTGTCAATTCCGGTCGCCCCCGCGACCGGCTTCTTTTTCTCCTTTATACCCAGCGGGTTCTTATAAAAGGCCATTTTACCGCTATACTTAGCATGAATACCATGGGGCAGATTCTGCATGATAATTGGCGGATCCTTGCGGCGGCACTCTTTTCAGCCGTCCTTGTAATAAGCGCCTACCTGCTCGCGCGGAGCGTCGAGTCGCCGCCCTTAGCCCTGGCCTCTGCCGAGACCGCACTTCTGCAGGCGATCGCGACGAGAGACTCGGACGGCGACGGGCTTCCCGACTGGGAGGAGGCGCTCTATGGCACTGACCCGCATACTATCGACACACGCAACCTCGGCATGCCCGATGGGAGGGCAGTCGCGAAGGGGCTCATCGTGCCTAGAGCGATTGCAGATATACAAGTGGCGACCTCCTCGGACGGGATGCTCGTCGACCCCTCGCTCCCGCCCGCACCCGCGCAGGGCACCCTGACCGCCGCCTTTGCGGAGCATTTCTTCACGCTCTATCTGGCGGCACGAGAAGCGAACGGCGGCGCAGATCTCTCAGAAGCGCAGATGAACGATGTTGCCGTACAGGCGCTGGACTCGCTCGCGTCTGCCATTGCCGGCGCACCCGATTATAAATCTGCGAAGGAGCTCACTGTCGCGGGCTCGGGCGAGGATGCTCTCAGGGAGTTTGCAGTGCAGGCAGAAGCAGTGCTTCTCCTGAACAAAGCCGACGCAACAAAAAGCGAGATTTTGTATTTGCAAGACGCACTTCAAAAAGATGACGATACAGCTCTTTCGCATATCGCCTCAATAGCGAAAGGATATCGGGACGCGGCCGTCGGTCTCGCGGTACTCCCCGTCCCAGCCGAACTCGCCGCTGTCGACCTCGCGCTCATCAACGCACTCATGCGCGTGAGTGAAATAACGGCTGACTTCGCGCGGGCAGACACTGACCCCTTGGCGGCGATGTTGGCGCTCAAGCAGTACCCTGAGGCGGTGCTCGCCCTCGGCATCGCGTTTGGGGATATCGGCGATCTCTATAGAACAGTGGGCGTTTCTCTCTCTGCCGGAACGCCGGGTGCGGCCTTCGTGAATCTCAAACAGAACGTAATTGCGAGCCAACAAGCCGGCGGACAAACACCATGAAGCCGCGTTCTTTCATTTTTGCACTCGCCATAGTCATCACATTCACGCTCGTTACCTCCTCAGCACTGCTTGTCGCACCGCGGCCGGCGCATGCAGTCATTACAATGTACGGAGTCCCCGTGACTGATGCCGGGAATACATGGCAGAGCATCCTGAGTACCGTCCAGGAGACTCTCACTGCGGCACAAACATATACGAGTGCCGCCGCGAATGTCGCGATGCAGGTCAATGCCTATGTGCTCCAGCCGCTCGCGTTCGTCCTCTCGGGGAACTTGATGAAAGCGCTCACCACGGGCGTTATCGCCTTCGTCATCGGCAAGGCCAACAGCACCGGCGTTCCGCAGTTCGTGGTGGACATGCAGAAGTCTATGCAGACAGTGGCTGATGGGCAGGCGCTCGCCTTCTTTGACCAGTTGGGGCGTAACTCTAACTCGCCCTTCACTTCCTCTATCAACTCCTCACTGCGCAATAACTACCTCTCTAAGACGTCGCTCCAAGGGTTCTGGGCCGCCAATATGAGCATGCTCTACCGCACCTCGCCGAACGTGAACGGCTATCTCGCGGGCCGGTGGTCGCAGGGCGGCGTGAAGGCGTGGTTTGCGCTCACGACGCAGGTCGATAACCCGTATACGCGATTCTATAACACACAGAGCGCGCTCGCCTCTGTCGTGGGCCGCGGCGCTGGCGGGGCGACCGGCGCTAAGGCTTCAGACATTGCCGCAGGCAGCGGCTTCACTTCGTGGTGCGGTGCGAACGACAATGCGACAGCAAATGCGGGAGCGGTCTATTCGGAGACGGATGCGCAGGCCGCTCTTCAAACCTGCGTTGACAATGGCAACACTATGGAAGATTGCGAGCCAGTGCTCGAGAGCTATAGGGCGCTAATAGGTCAGCCGAAAGATATAGTTCAGGGCGTGAATCCAGGGGACCCGTGCCGGCAGGCCGATGGCACATCAGGCACTATTAAGACGCCCGGCTCGGTTATCAAGTCGACGCTCGACAAGGTGCTCGGTAGCCAGCAGGACCAGATTGTGCGCATGGGCAACGTCGGACCGCAGATCAATCAGATCTTGGGGAATATCGGCACCGTGCTCCAGACGGTACAGTTCGCGTCGCAAATCTTGGGCGGCCCGGGCTCGGGCGGCCTCTTCGGCGTGGATGCGCCGTCGAGTTCAGGGTCGACTTCGCGGCTCATTCAGTATCAAAATACGCCAGGCACCCTCGGGGTTACAGGCGCGGTAGCGGCTCAAGGGGCGTCCACCGCTACGGGAGCCGATGTAACGATGTCGAATCGGCTCACGCAATATACCTCGGCGTGGAATACGATCGCGAATGCCGCAAACACCGCTTCGGCGGCAGCTACCTCGCTTGCAAGCTCCTGTGCCGCACAGGCGAGCGCGGCACAAGCAGCGATCTTTAACTCTATTGCGCCGGTACTTACGCAAGCGGCTACCGCTTCTTCAACAGCCGCGACCACGGCGGCGTTTGTGCGGCGCGTGCGGGGCGAAATCGGCACTTCGGCATATAACACCGATTTGCAGACTCTCCAGACTATGTCGCCCTCTGCACAAGAAGTGGTGGATGCCCAAAGAGAAGCGTCCTCGCTTGGAGGTGCAACGGCGAGTCCAGCGGGGTCGCTCACGGTCTCGGGAGGGACGATAATAGACCGCATGAGTCTCATCACGAGCAATGCGCAGACGCTCACAGCATCGTCGACTGCTTGCAACGGATCTTGACATGCCCCGGTTCTTTTCACTCTCGCTCATCGCGCTCGCGCTTCTTGTAGGCGTGGCGGGCGCTGCGCCCGCCGCGTACGCAGAGTTATTGCCGGAGGGTATGGCATGTCCTCAGAGTTCGTATTGGATAGAAGAGAATAATCAATGCGAATATGGAGACGGATCTCCGGTAGCATTGGTTACTGAAGATGAGGCAGTCGCACAAGAAACAGTTGCCGCAGAGACGCGCATAGCGAATGACCAAGCCGCCGGGAAAACCGTAGTCGATTACGAGGCCGGCAAGATGGACGAGGCCTACAGCCAGATCATGATCCAGATTATGCGGCTCTTCGCGTGGCTCGTCGGCGTCGCGGTGCTGACCTTAAACTACGCGGTGTACTTCACCGTCGTCACGATGGGAAGCTACATAAAGGACCTCTCCGCCGTCGGCGTTACCTGGCGCATCCTGCGCGACATCGGCAACATCATGCTCATCTTCGGCTTCCTCGCCGCCGGCATCATGACTATCTTGAACGTGGACTGGTACGGCTTCGGAAAGAAGATGCTCCCGAAGCTCCTCATCGCCGCAGTCTTCCTCAACTTCTCCCTCTTCATCTCCTATGCGATCATCGACACGGGCAATCTCTTCGCGACCCAATTTTATACCCAGATCAGCGGCGGCACTCTGCCGACTGCGGCGACGGTAGGGACGGAGGGCATATCGGACCGGATTATGTCCCAAGTAGGGCTCCAGACTATCTACGGCCAAGTGAAGCAGGGTGCCAAAGCGGAGCAGATATTTAAGAGCGGCACCAACCCCTGGATCATCGGATTCATGGCCGTTCTCCTTTTCATCATCCTGGCGTTTGTGCTCTTCTCGCTCGCCTTCGTGCTTATCGCGCGCTTCGTCATCCTCCTCTTCCTCATCATCGTCTCGCCGGTCGGCTTCGCAGGCCTCGCGATACCTAAGCTCTCCGGCTTGGCGAATAAATGGTGGAGCATGCTTGCCGAACAGACCCTCACGGCGCCGGTCCTACTCCTCCTGCTCTATATCGCGCTCGCGGTCATCACCGATGTTAAGTTCCTTACCGGCTTCACCTCCGGTGCGGGAACTCCCGATTGGCTGGGGTATATCGGCGTAGGGAATCTGGCCGGCTTCGCGAGCATTCTGCTCTCCTTCCTCGTCGCGATGGGGCTCCTCCTCGCCGTTATCATCTTCGCCAAACAGCTTTCCGCCTTCGGCGCGGGCTGGGCGATTAAGATGGGAAGCAAACTTTCCGGAGTGTCTATCGCTGCCGCGACACCCGGGTGGGTCGGGCGTTACACAGTTGGTTTGGGTGCGAATTACGCTGCGAGAAAATTGCGCGGCACTGCGTTCGGGAGGTCATTTATTGGCAGAGGTTTCGCAGACACTCTAGAGAAGAAAGTCGCTGGCGCGAGTTTCGATGTACGTAATACAGCTCTTGGCAAATCAGCATCGGGAATTGGTCTTGACCTAGGTAAAGGACAGACGGGCGGTTATAGGGCGGACCTTGAAGAGCGGGTTAAATCCTACGAAAGAGCAGCAGCTGGAATCGAAGGTCGGAAGAGAACTAAAGAAGAAGAAGCTGCCTTGACACTAGCAACGGCTGGTCAGAAAGCAGCAGAAGATAAAAAAGCGGTGGCACAGACCGAGTATGATACCGCTGTTATAGAACACACTAAACAAAAAGCTGAAGTTGACCGACTCGTGGTTCTCGACAAGAGTAATAGAGACAAGGGCATCTTCGATCCGAAAACTTCAGCGGATCTCAAAAATGTACAGAATAAGCTTGTAACGAGCGAAGCAACACTTACCGCAGCAAATACAAAATTAGCACAAGCTGAAACAGAGCAAGCGGCAAGGGCCGGTGAAGCGACAAAGCTACGGCGTAAGATAGATTACGCAACTTCGAAGAAAGGCGCTCAAGAAACGTATGCAGAGAGCCTTAAGGAATGGGGTAAGTACCCAATCTTCGGTACGGCTGCTGCTGCTGCTGCGGGGAGAGTAAAAAGTAGTGCCGGCAAAACAAAAAATCAGCTAGCTATAGAAGCATTTATGGTAAAGGCACAGGAAGCTGCGACCGCAGGTGGAACTACAATTCCTGCTGCAACTGCAACTGCAACTGCAACTCCACCACCCGCAGGAGGAGGAACGCCGAAACCGTAAAAAATAACGTATGGATACATTTTCTAGTCCGACACTAAATGACGATCTCAAACAGGTACTTGCGGAAGTTCCTCCGCCAATTCGCGCATTTATTGCAAGCGGCAAAGTACAAGTTATTGCAAAGAATCTCATGCAAAAAAATCAGCTCCATATCGATCAAGGAGCGATTATCGGACGCGAATTGATTTTGCTCCTCTTAGGCATTAACACTCCTTCAGAATTCACTCAAGCACTCACTGAAGAAGCGAAACTGGCTCAACAAACTGTCAGCAGTATCATGCAGGATGTAAATACGCAGATTTTTATACCACTGCGGGAGCAGATGAGGAGTAGCGGGAGTCAGGCGTCTGCCAGTCCGCAGAGACCGCCGGCTCCTCCGGTACCCGTCCCGTCCCGTCCCGTCGTAGCCTCTGGCGTAGTAAGGCCGCCGCCGCAGTCGCCGCGCTATTTTCATTTGGAGAATAAATTGCCGGCGCCTCGTCCTGTACAGCCGCCTGTTGCCGTTCGGCCTCCTGCTTCTGTAAGCCAGACAGACAGCAGAAAGTTGCTTGAAGATCACAAGGAGCCCTCTCCTTCGCTAAAAGCTACGGAAGGCACAGCGCATATTGAATTCAGCAAAGCGCCGGTCACTCCTGCAGAAACACCACTGCGGCAAGCACTGCGAGCTGTTGCCCCGCCACCCAATCTTCCTGGCGCGCTGCGCCCTACCGAAACCTTTGGCAAAGGAGGGATGCCCCCGTCCCCCACTCCTCCGCCCCCTCCTGCCCCTCCTGCTTCTGCGCCCGCCGCCGGCATTGACCCGTATCGCGAGCCTATTTAGTAATTTGCATTTCTCGTGGCGTTTCTATATAGTGCAGATGTCCCGCGTTTGCGGGTTTTCTTAAATGGCAACCATCAACCAGCTCTCCAAAAGAGGGCGTAAAGATAAAACATCGAAGACAAAAGTGCCGGCGCTGGCGCGCGGATTTAATACGCTCTCGAATCGGCCGACGTTCTATCCCTCGCCCTTCAAGCGCGGCGTCTGTACCAAGGTGACCACCAAGACGCCGAGGAAGCCGAACTCCGCTATCCGCAAGATCGCCCGTGTGCGCCTCACGAACGGGATGGAAGTGACTGCCTACATCCCGGGCGAGGGGCACAACCTCCAAGAGCACTCGGTGGTGATACTTCGCGGTGGCCGCGTGAAGGATATCGGCGTGCAGTACACTATCGTCCGCGGCAAGCTCGACACCGGCGGCATCGAGAAGCGCCGCACCGCGCGCTCGCGCTACGGAGCAAAGCGGCCGAAATAACAGGCTACCAACAGCCAACTTACAACATGCGCAGACCGCTCAGAAAGAAGAGAACATGGAGGCCCGATTTAAAATACGGTTCGGAGACACTTACACGTTTCATAAACGCAGTCATGTGGAGCGGGAAGAAGGACACCGCGCGCGCAGTCGTCTATGATGCCCTCGCAGAGATAGAGAAGGGGGGTGCGAATCCGCTCGAGACCTTTGAAGCGGCGCTCCGCAATGTTTCGCCTTTGATGGAAGTTCGTTCGCGCCGCGTCGGCGGCGCCAACTACCAGGTGCCGCGCGAAGTGCCGCAGAATCGGCGTCTCGCGCTCTCCTTCCACTGGCTTATCGGCGCCGCGCGCGCAAAGAAAGGGAAGCCGATGGCGGAGAAGCTCGCCGCCGAGCTTCTCCTCGCTGCCAAGAACGAGGGAGATGCGATCAAGAAGAAGGACGAAATGCACCGCATGGCGGAAGCGAACAAGGCGTTCGCCCACTTCGCGTGGTAGTTTGCCAACGGATTTTGTGCTACATTTGTCTGTATGAAATACCGGAGTTAAAGAAACTTTTAAGAGGCTGATTTTGTGATACGGTGGCGTACAGACAAGCTAAAACATGAAATATTTAATATGCAGATTAAAAAAGGGCGAAT
>Ga0209541_10002371_pt1 | contig 35759 bp, 41 predicted proteins | sample RifCSPlowO2_01_FD_184027 | JGI IMG/M metagenome (GOLD analysis project Ga0209541, IMG submission 184027) | Groundwater microbial communities from Rifle, Colorado - Rifle CSP2_plank lowO2_0.1 (SPAdes) (version 2) | ecosystem: Environmental > Aquatic > Deep subsurface > Groundwater | place...
TTCACTCGCATCCCGCAGAGCGGGACAGGGCTCACCCCACCCGGCCGCACAAACCCCTCTCAGGTTTTTCATGTCCGTGTTTGTGGTGTCGCTTTCGCTTTTAGATTTTAGTATTTCATATCACACAGGCGCTCGTCTTTAGCCCAGACACCCTAGCGGAAATTCCCGAAGGCGCAAATGCCATCGTGCTTGCCCCAGAGTTTTTGTGATTACACAAAAACTCTACCCACCCGTGCGTGCACGAGAAAACACTCCCTGTTAGATTCTTGAATAAGAAACTCCTTTTCCAGTTTTTCCAACTTGCTTGATTCTATTTTCCTTTTCAAGTTGTGAAAGATATCTCGTTGCAGTTGCATCAGACACATGAAGAAATTTCTCGACTTCGTCGTTTGTGATTTTTGATTGTTGCAGGAATAAAGACATAACACGATCTAGTTTCTTTCTTTTTCGGAATTGGATTGCGTTTCGAGCTGAGATTAAAAGTTGTCGAGCGAGCGAAGATTTAGAATTCACACTCACAGGCTTCGCCTGTTCGTTGGAAGTTTCAGTTTCATTCTCTAACGGCTCATTTACTGGTATTTGAGCCGTTTGGGGTTTAGAAGTCTGTTTTGGCTCCGAAACTGGCTCGGGAGCAGGTTCATTTTCAGCTTGTTTTTCCTCAGTTTTTGGCTCATTTACTGCTTCCATAGGGGTGGAATTTAAGGGTGGTATATTATTACTTTCATCACTAAAACCCTCCCTAGGAGCTTCCGGAGCCCCAGAAGGTGCTTCAACAGGCTCGGAATCCATGGATAGAATAGGTGCATCAGCCGTAGGCTCTTGGGGGCTTACTGGAATAGAGTTTTCTTCAGAAATTGGGTTTTGAGTTGTATTTTGGTCGTCGGGCATAAATTTATCTTAGTTTGGGTACACAGTTGAAGGACTTGAATCTTTATTGAAGTTTATACTAAATTGATGTTTGCCAGATTTAAATACCATTTTACACTCCCATGGTTCTGTAAAATTGAAAACAAAATCTTCTTTTACACTATCTTGCCAATACGCCTTCAACATACTATCTTCTTCTATAGCATTTTTTAATTTTTCAATATCTTTATCAAATAACAACTGTTTCCATTCTTCTTTATCGGAGAATCTCATTTGAAGTTCATTTACCATTCTATGCACCATTTCTGAAAATTCATCATTGGGTCTTAATACTTGTTTTGTACCAAGTATCTTTTTTATGATATCAATAATTTCTGTATAATTTGTTTCGCTATAAGAAGCGGAATCAATAAGTTCCACTTCTTTTAGTATTCTTTCTATTTTATCTGGGTCTGTGCTTACACAGAAATCTCCGATATTATTTTTTGAAAGTTTTGTAAAATTATCAGGGTCAGAAGTAAATTTTTCCTTGAAGCTAGATTGTAGTTGAGCCAGTGAGCCAATATTTGCATCAGCAATAACATAAACTTTTTTACCCGTTTTTGTAAAAAAGTTATAGTAAGTTTCTAAATTTTTTGCGCCCCAGCAGGGAAAGAAGCTAAATCCTCCTTTATCATAATCAGCATAGTTTAATTTCTTCGTAAGCGCAGAAAAAAGGTAGTGGTCTTCCATACCTTCTAGTAAAATAATAGTTTCTGAATAAAAAGCTTCTTTTTTGTATGGGTTCAGTGGCAAAACTATTTTCTTGAAATCTGGTTGGTCAAATTCATCGAAACACGAAATTTTACAATCTGCAATCTGCTCTTCTCGTTTAAAGAAAAAATATTTCCATTCATTGGAAGGAACTAACTTTATAGCTATAGGCGAGTGAGTAATAATAAAAAATTGCTTTTGTTTTGCTTCAGCCATTTCTTGAATAGCATCAGTAATAAAATTTATCATATGTGGATGTAAGTGAGTTTCTGGCTCATCTATAAATAAAACCTTAACTCTTGGATGATAAATAAAAGTAAGAAGCACAAACATTTCCTTCATACCATCGCTTTCGCTTGAAAGATTTAACTCTTTCAAATCTTCTTGTAATTCTTCAATTTCCTCTTTTGCCTCCTCTGCTTTTTCTATCTGCCCCTCTTGTAATGCTTCTACTTGTTCTTCTGACTTTTTTATAATTTTAGAAACAATTTTTATTATTTTTTTTGTGAATCTTTCATAAATACTGAAAGATATATTTTGTCCTTGAACCTTTATTTTTGCATCCTTGTGAAAAAATTCTTTTATTTGATGTTCAACTAGTGTTTTGGTAAAAGGACTCGTATTTAAAAACTGGAAAAAAGACTCCACAGCCATGTTGTTTGTTTCAAAATCGTCAATGCTTTCACTGTGCAAGTTTCTACTGCCAGATATTGTGTGTGATCTGCCTGCCGGTAAATACTTAATAACCATTCCTTTGTTGGTAGAAAGGATGGTTGCTCGCTCACCTTGTGCTTTTTCAAATGTTTTTTTTAAAACTTGAGTTTTTCCAGTCCCATTTTTACCGATAAAATAATTCACACTTCCAAAATTTAAAGTCTGTCCCGAATAAAGCCCTTCAGGACTTAAAGAATTATCAAAAGTTATATTTTTTATAATCATTATTCTATTTTACTAACTTCATCTGCAAATTCATTAACTAAATCCATAGAATATATGATACCGAGACTTGAGTTTTCGTCAGTGCTAACCATAGAGGGAACGCCAATCATACATCCATTTCTATCAACGGCTAATCCACCAGAATTTCCGTGACTAATTTTTGCAGAAGTATATATTAGACCATCTCCAGAAAAACTACTAATAATACCTTCAGTCACTGTTAACGTATATCCGCCACTTAAAGAAGGATAACCATAAACACGGACAGAGTCTCCTAATTTAGGGATATTATTTTCGCATTTGTATATAGGAAATTTTCTTGGATAGACTCCAGTATATTCTTGTTTTTCATCATCAAAATAGGCAGAGTAAATTTCCATAAAAGCTAAGTCGTATTTATCGCTCAATCCTGTAAGTACAACAGGGTGTGCCATATAAAAATCTGTTGCTTGTCCTGTTGCTGGATCGGCTAATACCACAAGACATCCCGCCTCATCAACCTCGAGATCATTTTCATTTTGGGGAATAATATGAGAGTTTGTAATAATAATTCCATCTTCAGAAATAATAGTGCCCGACCCGCCACTGGATTCTTCATCGGATACTATACTGGGGCAAAAAATGTTTACTACAGCTGATGCATCCACTATTTGATTGTAAGAGCTATTTTCTATTTTTGAAAAATTATCACCGCTAATTGACACTATGATAAATAACAAGGTGACAATACCAATGAAAATCAAAATACTTTTTTTATGATTTTTTATCCATCCAGTTAATTTATTATTTCCAAACGAGAGTTTACTAAGATTATTGTCTTGTCCACAATTTATACAAAATCTACTATTTCCTTCTATATTGTTTCCGCAGTTTGTGCAAAACATAAATTATTTTATTTTAGTTCCTATATACCTGAACACATTATTTAGTATATAAAATGGAGCAACAATAAAAGAAATTACTCCTAACCATCCTATACAGAGAGTGATAAGTGTAAATTTCCAGAAATACTTATCAATACAACTTTTACAAAGGTTGCCTCGGATTTCTCGGTGGTAACGCATGACAATAGCACCCCTATTTTCATAAAAAACTACATATTTTAATTCTCCTGGCTGTCCGCAAACTTCACAGAGGTTTTGATTAGTTTCACTGAAATGGTTTTCTGGTTCTTGCACTTCAGGATTGAGTTGAATAGCAACACCGTTCCCGCATTTGCCACAGAATTTTTCTTTTCCTAATAACTTGTTACCACATTTTTTACAATACATAATGAAAATTTTATTTTGTCAGCTTAAAACTTTTGTCCTCTTTTTCTTCGGGGGTCTTTTGAGCTTCTTCAATCAGCTTGTGTGGCAAAAACCAAAAATATACTCCTCGCAAAAACTGATAAGCCCCAACTACCATTAATCCCCAAAAAGCATAGTAGGTTCCACCATCTTCGGCTGAAGCATACCAAATCCAAGTTATTACAATACCTAATACCGCAAACCCTACGCCCTTCAACATAAGCGTCTTTGCAGCATTTTTTGCGTGTGCTTCTAGTAAATTATTTACTTGAGCTTCTTGTGATAAAGGAGTATCTAAATCTATATTCGTTTCAAAACCACATTTCCCACAAAACTTTTCGTTACCCAAAAATTTGTTACCACATTTTTTACAATACATATAATATTTATTTAACTACTAATAACAAGCTGTTTGGCTACTATTCCAAGTATATCCAGTTTTGCACTCACACGTATTATTACCAACAAAATGTGTGTTTGGAAATTGACTATTACAGCTTTGGTCAGGTGTTATGCAGGCATTTCCAGCAGTATTAGGTTCATAACCTTTTTTACAACTACATTCATAACTACCATCGCTAGTATATGATTTTCCGTCCCATGTTGAATTAGGTAAATCTCTAGCACAAACTTGAGCTCCTGTTAGGGCAGGTGCGTTGCTTGCGTCTGTCGTATCACTAGAATAATTACCAGAACAGGAAGTTTGATTACCAATTCCTCCGGAGATTTCTTTATTAGTTCCTGTACTGTCTACGCACCAACTATTATCTGGAATTGATTTTAATGGAGATGACATAGCCCACGACTTTGTTACATCATTACAAACTACATTACTGCCTGACGATTCCGAAGCGTTACTTTTCATTTCAAGAACACCCTCTGTGCTTGTGCATACTCCCTCATATGAATCTGCATTTTTATCATAGTAAAGTTCTGCTTGGGCTCTAGCATTAGCTAAGTTTGCTTTAATACTAGCATCAGCACCTTTTTGTCTTGCAGAGTTCAAAGATGCTAAAACAACAGAAGCTAAAATACCCATTATGGCTACACCAACTAAGATACAAATAAATATAGTAACTATGCGACTAGCACCACCTGTTTGACCAACAAATACTCCGTGTTCATTTTTTACCCCAAGAAATGTAGACTTACATTTCGGGCATCTCCATTTATGAGTTGCAACAAAATATACGATGGTTATTATAGGAGCAAAAACAACACAAATCCAAGCCAATATTTTACCAGCAAGTGATCTTGCGGGTTCTCCAGCACCAATATATCCACAATTTCCACACTTAATAGTCGGAAGAGTTTTGTGTTCTACCTGTTCATTTGTATTTGAATCATTTATAGGAGCTTGTTCCGACATGCTTTCTTTCGTGGTCGTATTGCCACATTTTCCGCAAAACTTTGAATCCTTGTCTAATTTATTTCCACATTTATGACAAAACATAATATTAAAATTAGCTATTAATTAATAATCAACTCCCCACACTTTACACAATACTTAGAATTTAACGTATTTTTTTCACCACACTTAGTGCAAAATTTTGAAGGAACATTTTCAATTTTAGTTACTAAATTACTTTTGTTGTAATGTTTCCATCCTACGAGATAAAAGATAAATAAAAATGGAAGTAATACTGACAAAAAACCCAAAAAACCACAATTCCCATAACTATCAGAACAATCCACTAAACTAATAAAAATTACAAACTCGCCAATTACGCTAAATATCATAATAACGATTAACTGACTTTTTGGAATTTGATATAGTTTTTTCATATAAATTTATTTAATAAAATATTTAATATCCTTATTATAAATTTTTGCAAAGACTTGAAGTTCGACAACATCAACTCTTTGCTGTCCTGATTCAACATTAGAAATATGCGATTGCGGGCGATTTAACTTCTTCGCAACCTGCACTTGGGTCAACCCTGCTTCGTGTCGAGCTTTTTGCAACCTCTCCACGAAATAAGCATATTCTTTAGTCCTAATTGACCTTGTCATAATACTACCATTGTCTATCTAAACATTCAATATCCAAACTTTGGATATTGTGTTAATATTCACATATACCCCTCATCCGCCGTCCATTCCAAAAATTAAAGAATTCCCCCGCGAGACAATGAATGCATGGAAACGGCGGATGAGGGCGAGACGCGCCAAAGGCGCGTAGCGGAGTTCACTGAGTTACCACATTAGTAGAGCGTAGTAATTGATTTCGAGAAATGATGCACGCGGAGCGTGCGATTAATCCTTTTTGTTCTCGAAATAATTTCGCGCAAAGGATATAATTAGATCACAAAGTATGGGATACTTTGTGAGAGACGGAGCGCGACGGTGCGAGTCCGGGTCGGGGAAGTTTTCAGCAGAAAACTATTCCTGACCACAAACCGAAACTTTACTAATCAAAAAACCGCTTAAAGCGGTTTTTTGATTTTAAGGTAAAAAAAAATTAGTATTCTCGGCGTCCACCTCCACCACCACCGTAGCCACCTCGGTCATTGCCACCAGAACGTGGTGGACGAGCCTCCATAGGGCGAGCTTCGTTGACAGTTAGTTTGCGTCCTTCAAATTCCTGGTCATTGAACATAGAGATAGCTTTTTGCGCTTCATCGTTTGTTGACATTTCCACGAATCCAAAACCTTTTGAACGACCAGACATTTTATCCATAATAATCACAGCTGATACAACAGTACCAGCTTGCGAGAAGAGCTCTTTCAGAGCGCCTTCTTGAGTGCTGTAAGGGAGTCCCCCCACATATAGCTTTGTAGCCATAACTTATCTTCTTCCTTTTTTACTAAAAAGGACAAAAAACTACTTATAATATCCGCCAGAGAAGAATAAACTTATCCTCAGGTCGAACGTAGAAATTCTTGTCGCTAAACGAGAAACTACTACTAAAGTAGTATAACACAAAAACAATAAAAACAAAGTGCATAAATTATTAAATTAAAAGATTCTATTCTTCTTTCTCATCCCCCACTACCCCAGAATCAATATCTGTAATGATTTCTCCGATACCACCTTCCATTATTTTAGGCAAATTATGCCAAGATTTCTTTATACGGTGGTCTGTCACACGATCTTGTGGGAAATTATAAGTACGTATTTTTTCGCTACGGTCCCCGGTGCCTATCTGATTCTTGCGTTCACTATCATATTTTTCTGCATCCTTTTCTTCTTCAAGTTGTTGAAGCTTGGCAGTCAAAATCATCATGGCTTTTTCACGGTTAGCGAGCTGACTTCTCTCATTTGTAGAACGTACATCTAGTCCGGTAGGTTTATGAATGATACGTACGGCTGTCTCAACTTTATTCACATTCTGCCCGCCTTTTCCACCCGAACGAGAATATTCCATTTCAAATTCGCTTGGATTTATTTTAAAAGTTATTTTCTTTTTAATTGGAAGCACCGCTACAGACGCAGTGGAGGTATGCACTCTACCATTCTTTTCAGTTGCCGGAATTCTTTGCACTCGATGCACACCTGTCTCATAACGCATTTTTTTAAAAACATTTTTGCCTTTTATTTCAAAACTTGCTTCTTTGTAACCATTCAGGTCGCTTTTAGATTCATAATTAACTCTCCATTGCCAACCCTCTATTTCTGAAAACTTTTCATACATATGCGCAAGCTCCCAAGCAAAAAGAGAGGCTTCATCGCCACCAGCTCCAGCTCGTACCTCTAACACTATTTCATTCGGAAATTCTTCTTCCTCTTTATCTTTATCCAGAATTTCCTGCACCTGTGCCTCCAATCTTTCTTTTTCTTCTTGGATGGTTTTTAATTCTTTAGCAGCCAGCTCATGTAAAGTGTCATCTCCAGCGAGCATCTCACGCACCTCTACCTCCTCGCGAAGAAGTTTCTCTAGCATAGTCGCCAAATAATTAGTCCTATGATCTTTTTTTAGTTCATCTATATCCATACACGTATATTAAAAATAACATAAATTTGTTGCAGGCGCACTTTTTAGAAAGCCTTGCGCAGGGCGACGGCCCGAGCAGAACAATTTTTCAAAAGAAAAATATATGTGCTTTATAAAAATTCGTGCCAAGAAAGAATTTATGTTATTTTTTAGTTTTAGCAGACGCAGCTTTACGCTTATTAAAGCGTTCTACGCGTCCAGCAGTATCCATTATTTTCTCGTTACCGGTATAGAAAGGATGACATTGACTGCAAATTTCCATTTTTATTTCAGGTATAGTTGAACCCACTTCAAAAACTGCTCCACAGGCGCAAGTAGCTTTGGCTTTTATATCGTATTTAGGATGTATATCTTTTTTCATAATTGATTTCAACCTACATTATCATAAATTTAACCTGAAAGCAAATCAAAGTAAATCTATATTTGCTTGTATCCCTAATTTTAATTTCATAACACTTTTACTATAAGAACAAGAGGATCCGCCAGATCCATAATATTTACAAGCTGCTTTATTTTGCGCACTTTGACTAGTACCAATTCCCCTAAGGTCTGTAAGATACATACCTGAAGCCATAAAAGCGTCCCTGGGAGACCATGGATTGGCATAATGTCCTAAAATATCTTTCAAACGATTTTCAAATAACTTCCAAGTTGAGGGAATAAATTGAGCTGGTCCCATAGCACCACCCCATCCAGCCACACCAGCAATAGGACAAGACACAGCAGTTTGAAATGCATTAAGACTAAGCGCATTAGTTATTTCCATAAATGGCTGTACATCACGCGTCGGCTTCATTACGTTTGCGAATATTGTCCCTGTGTTTTTTCCAACTCCTGCACCTGTATCTCCATTCGTTAAATAACACTGACCCACATTTGCACCGAGATTGCTTTCTTGAGTAAGTATGGCAAGTAAAAATGCGGGGTCAACACCAGTTTTACTTTTTACTTCGTTGGCATAGGTAAGAGCAGTCCCGAATTCAATTTTCTGTGAGATACCAGCCAAGCTAAACAATGCACTTCGAATTTTATCAGCTTGAATTTTTTTCTGCGCGGCAAGTTTTTGATACTCTGCTTCTTTATTTTTTGAAATAGCCAAGAGTTGTTTTTTTTCAGTCTCCGACTTAGTAACACTTTTTTGAGCACTCTCAAGTTCAACTTTCGCGTCCGTCTCTGCATCTTGTTTCTTTTCAAGATCCTTCTTGGCAACTTCAGTTGCTACTTTTATTCCCCGAATGACATCAGCAGACGCTTTTACAGCTTGCTTAATTGAAGCATAAGATTCTAAATCACTATAAAAATTTGAAATGCTATCGTCAGAAAGAATTAGATGCACGATATTTTCATCATCAAATTCATTAGTATTTCGTAAAAGTTGAGCCAAAGATTCATGCTCACGATCTATTTTTTCAGAAAGTGAAGTAATTGTATTTACTTTCTCTTTAATATTTACTTTTAACTGAGCGATGGCTAATGCTCGAGCTTTAATTTTTGTTTTGAGAGCATTAATTTGAGTAGTTAAATAAGCAACATCTCCCTTAAGTGTTCCAGTAGCTTTTTGTTGTTCTTTTTGCTTATTTAATAAATCTACAAGTTGAGCTTCTATTTGAGTAAGCTCGTTTCTACAATAGTCTTTATCAGACTGATTGGAAGAAGTTGTCAGGGTTAAACAATCAAAAGCAGCACCTATCTTATAGGTTGCTAGTCCCCCAAATACCAATATTGCGAAAAGAAAAACCATGACTGTCTTGTTCGTCATAGTATCTATTTTAGCATAAACTTAATCTTTATTCCTCTTTATTTTTATTTCTTTTCGGCTTTTTCTTCTTTAGGGGAAGTGACAGTTTCTTCTGTTGCTTCTTCTTCTTTCTTCCCCTTCTTTTCAACTTCAATTGCGGACAAATCAACCGGCGCGACAATTTCTTCTTTTTCTTCTACTTGTTCGATAATAGAAGCTACAACATCGGTCATATGGGTAATAGCAACAACTCCAATTGGTAATTTTATGTCAGAAACAAAAATGTTGTCTGCTAAGGTTTGAAGTTTAGATATATCAACTGCAATATTATGCGGAAGATCTTTAGGTAAAGCCTCAATTTCAATTTCATGAAGAACTTTCACGAGATTCCCTGTTCCGCTCTTAACGGCATTTGATATACCAGTAAATTCGAGAGGCACTTTAACAGTTATCTTCTTTTTCATATCTATCGCTAAAAAGTCTACGTGGATTGGCTCATCGGTCACCGGATCGACTTGTACTTCGTGAATCAGTACATCAATATCTCCATCCGGGGTTGAAATTTTAACAGCCGAAGATTCTCCAGCTTCCCGCCAGATTTTCTTAAATTCAATACTAGATAGTGTTATGGAAGTGGTAGTTTTCCCTTCTCCGTAAAAAACAGCTGGAATTTCTCCAGATTTTCTTAAGTCATCCAGCTTTTTATCTAAATCTCTTTTAGAAGCTTTAATTGTAAACATTCAAACAGTATACTTAAAAAAAATTAAAAAGCAATATGCTTAGTTATGTATTCTTTGGTGCCACCCAAGAGAGGTAAAGCAACTTTTTTACCGGGATTGAAAATATTTTTAGAGTCAAATTTTTTTTTAATTTCTGTAAAAATTCTAATTATTTTTTCTCCGTACATTTTTTTTAAATACGGAGTACGAATTAAGCCATCATTGTGTTCGGCTGTAATGGAGCCATGATATTTCACTACAAGATCGTATACTAATCCGCCCAACTCCATTATAATTTTTGTAGTATCAGAACGCGAAAAATCCATCAAAGGAATAATGTGAAAATTACCATCTCCAGCATGACCTGCAAGTGTATAGGTTAAATCATATTTACTTAAAATAGTATTGAGTTCAGGAAGAAATTTCGGCAGAAATTCTGGACGAACTATAATATCATCTATAAATGGAGCAGTACGTTTCTTCGCCACATGTTTCCTTAATAATGCAAAACTTTCTCTTCTGATGTCCCAATATTTATTGGCTTCATCTTGATTTTTAGTAATATGAACTTTTAATTTAAATTTTTTTATTTTTTCTTCTAATTTTGTGCATTGACTATCCACCTCTACTTCATTATTACCAGCAAATTCAGCCAAAAGAATTAATTTTGGGAAACCGCCTTTGATAAACATGAAAAACTCTGGTAAAAAACTCCACATAAGTCTAATCATTCCAAAAAATCCTTTAGTTTTTAAGAAATCTGGGAAAAATTTAACTGCCAGTTCCATTGTCTTGTCGTCATATGCTTCAAGCGTTTCTGGATTAAGTTCTAGTATTTCATCTACTAAACGACCAAGTGGTTCTAAATCATTCATAAAAATCACCACAAGTTTCGAGTGTTTGTTGTCAGGTATGAGTTTAAAAGTTATTTCTGTGACAATACCCAATGTTCCCTGCGAACCAACCAGAAGTTTATTTAGGTCAAAAATAAACCCAGTCGGATTTGCAAGGTTTTGGAGCCTTCGCTCTCGGAGACCTGGGTCAGGGTACCCACGACTCTGAAAACCTTGCAAATCCGACTGGGTAATTACATTCCAAATATAATACCCTGCGGAATTTTTATGCACTTTCGGCTTGGCATGTTTTATATCTGCTGTATTTTCATTTATCAAATTAAGAATATTTTTATAGATATTTCCCTCAAAATCTCCTTGCGCAATTTTTTTATTTAATTCATCTTCTGTAAGTGGTTTTACAACATATTCATTACCATCACAAAAGACAACTTTAGCTTCTAAAATATAATCTTCTGTTTTCCCATACTTTAAAGTCCGTTCACCAGCAGAATTATTACCAAACATTCCACCCATGGCATTGATGCTTTTTGAAGCCGTATAACAAGGCAAAATTAAACCTTTTTCTAAAGTTATCTTCTCAAAATCTCGATAAAACATCCCCGGCTGAACGGTAATATAAGATGGAACCAATGGATAATTACCTGATTTTTCTATTTTATTTTGCTTTTTTTTATCCAAATAAGATAAGTTATCTATCGGCAATGGTCCGCCAACTAATTTATTCATATGCCGAGTGAAATCCATTATCATAGATTCTCCGATCGCGCCACCAGACATATCCGTACCAGCACACCTAGCTGTAATAGAAAGTTCAGGATATTTGCTTTTATTTTCACCAACCCACTTCACTAAATTTTTTACATCCTCTTTGTCTTTAGGGAAAACAACAATTTTAGGCCGTACTTCTAAAAGACTCGCGTCATGCGAATATTTCACAAGTGTCTCTTCATTATCCTCCACTTCTCCCTTGAAAAATTTTTGTATTTCTTCTTTCAAATTTTTATAAAATTACTGCATTCCATTAAAAAGTTTTAACCTCTCATAAACTATTTTCTCAATTGCGTCCACAGCGGGTTGAAGTATTTTGTAAGGCACGACTTCATTTGGATTATCAAGCAATGACTTTTTTAATGCTTCGTCGTATGCCACACGGATCTCAGTGTTAATATGAACTATCGAAATACCCGCTTTTATTGCATTAGTAAAGTCTTCGTCGCTAAGTCCCGAGCCGCCATGTAACACTAGTGGAATTCCAGTTTCTTTTTTTATTTCAGCCACCAGCTCTCCATCAATATGTGGTTTACCACTTTTTATCAAGCCATGAATACTGCCGACAGACGGAGCAAGCATATCAATACCTGTTAATTCCACAAATTTTCTAGCATCTTCTGGTTTTGTTTTAATTCCTGCACCTTCGGGAATTGTATCTTTTATATTTGAACCCGAACCAATGTAGCCGAGCTCCGCTTCGACTAAAATATCTTTATGACTCTCTTTCATAAATGCTCGAGCGAACTCAACACAGGCTTTAGTAATTTTTACATTTTCATCAAAACCTAACTGTGCTCCGTCAAAAATTACCGAGTCAAATCCTGCCAAAATAGACGCTGTTACTGTTTCAAAACTATAATGATGATCTGCGTTTAGAAAAATTGGGAAATTTGTTTTTTCTCTAATTGCTTTAATAAGTGCAACGGCTTCATTTTTACCAAAAAATTGTTCTTCTCCTTCAGAAAGTCCAATGATAACGGGAACATTTAGCTTTTTTGCCGCATTATAAATAGCATGAAATGCTTCTAAGTTTGAAATATTAAAATGTCCAATTGCTACACCCCTATCTTGGGCTTCTTTTATACATTCTCTCAGCGTCTTCACTGTAGTCATACTGTCTATTTTAGCATTTCTTTTAGTAATTTAATAACGATTGGGGGATTTGCAGAACCATGGGACTCTTTTATAACCTTACCTACAAGAGACATGATGGCGTTTTCTTTACCATTTTTATAGGAAGCAACCACTTCGGGATTCTCATTTATTATTTTCCCTATAACTGTAGTAAGTGCACCCTCATCATTACTCTGTAGTAAATTTTTCTCTGTTGCGATTTTTAAAGGTGATTCATCTTTAATAACTATCATTACCAAAATATCTTTGGCGGCACGGGAAGAAATTTTCTTATCAACAAAAAGGCTAACGAGTTCAGCGAAATTCTCCACACTTGGAAAGTGTATCCCTCGATTAGCTTTCTGAAGTCCGACAAAATCCGAGGTAACGAAATTTGAAGCTATTTTAATTTTTTCTTCTTCACTAAGAATTTTTGCAATATCTTCAAACCAAGCCCCTAAAGTTAGATCGTTAATATAAACCTCTATGTCTTCGTCTTTGATTCCAAAATCTTTTTTATATCTGTCTCTTTTTACTTGCGGCAATTCCGGTAATTCTTTTTTCATTTGTTCTAATGGAAATGCCTCATGTAATTTTAATTTTGGCAAATCTGGCTCTGGGAAATATCTATAGTCTGCGCTCCCTTCTTTTTTTCTCTGGGAAAAAGTTTTCTGTTTGTCTTCATCCCATCCACGTGTTTCCTGTACTATTTCACTTCCTTTTCCCTCTTCTTCTAACTGTGTCATTCTATCAAGCTCGTATTTTATCGCGTGCTCAACACTCCTAAAAGAATTTAAATTCTTTACTTCAACTTTTGTGCCTAATTTTTTTGAATCTCTTGAGATGGAAATATTAGCCTCTACCCTCATTTCACCTTTTTCCATATTTGCTTCTGAAACTCCCAAATACCAAAGCACCAACTGGAATTCTTTAGCAAACTTTGAAGCACCTTTTGCAGTTTCTTCTATAGATTCAAACGTATGCGGTTCAGTGACAAGTTCCATTAAAGGTACCCCTGCACGATTGAAATCTACTAATGAGAAATCTCCCCTGTCGTGTTTATTATTTGCTGTATCTTCTTCTAAATGAATTCTTGTGATGTCCATACCTGCTAAGTGTCCGCCAGAAACTATGGGATATTTGTATTGCGAAATCTGATATCCTTTTGGAATATCTGGGTAAAAATAATTTTTGCGATCAAATTCAGAAAAGTCTGCGATTTTCCCACTAACTGCCAAACCAACTTTTATCACATTTTCAATAGCCTTTTTATTTATTACTGGCAATGTCCCTGGATGTGCCATACATGTAGGACAAATGTTTACATTAGGTTTCTCCTCATCTGGGTCATTCTTGCAGCCACAAAACATCTTTGTGTTTGTTTTTAATTCTGCATGTATTTCAAGACCAATTGTTGGGTAATATTTTTTTTCCATATATAAATACGATTTAACCTTTCTCTCGGTCGTAGACCTACGAATGAGACTTTAAAATCTTGGTTAATTCCTTGGTAAAATCTTTTACCATTTTATCATCAAATAAGGATAAAGTGAAAACTTGTTTTTTAGATTTCTTTCCGCCTGAGATGGATCTGCCTAGCGCAGAAAATTCTTTAATTTTTTTTTGGACAACCTTGGGGTCGTCTATTACATCACTTTTTGTTAAAATTATTATCTCTTGTTTAAAGGACAAGCCTTCATATCCTAGATTTAACTTTTCATCATATTTTGCAAGTTCCTTGCGAATTTCTTTATAACTTTTTATCATCCCAGTTATACCATTAGACAAATTTTCAAATGACACCAAATGCGCCAACATTTTAGTACGTTTAATGTGACGTAGAAATTTAACACCTAGACCACGCCCTTCCGATGCTCCTTCTATAAGTCCCGGAATATCAGCAATGATGTATCCATAAAAATCACCCAAGTTTGGGTCTAAGGTGGTGAAAGCGTAATCTCCCACTTTCGCATCTGCATTAGTCAGCGAATTTAAAAGTGAAGATTTGCCTGCATTTGGAAGTCCGATAAATCCAATGTCAGCAAAAAGTTCTAGCTCTATTTTAAAATTTCCTTTTTCGCCATTTTGACCCTCGCGTGATTCTTGTGGAGTAGTGTTGATGGAACTTTTAAAATGTTCGTTGCCGAAACCACCATAACCACCCTTCAAAAGCAATATTTTTTCTCCTTCTTTTGTCAATTGCCACTTCTCCTCCGTTCCAAGATTTGTAACAATAGAACCAATCGGTAATTCTAAAACAAAATCGTCACCGTTTTTCCCATGCAAGCTTTTATTACCTCCATCTTCTCCTCTACTCGCGATAAAGCTTTTCTTGGCTTTATATTTTGAAAGTATGTGCACATCACGTAGAGCAAGCACATAAAAATCTCCACCACGTCCAGCATCTCCTCCGGCGGGTCCGCCTTTTGGTATAAATTTTTCTTGACGCCAACGCACGACACCGTCTCCGCCTCGTCCAGCTTCTGCGTATATTTTAATTTCATCAATGAATGCCATAAATTTACAGACTTGTAAAATATACCTTTTCAAGGGGTTTCGAGGCTAACGAGCCGAGAATTTCATCATTCGACTCTGAGAGTCTCAGGCTCGACGAGATTTTTTAAGCTTCAGAAAATCTGTACCGTAGAAAAGTTGATATTTTGCGAGTCTGTCATGATTCTACCGCAATTTGTGCCAATTTAATAGCTCCTTCTTTTGTCCTAGCTACAGCTAAAAAAAGTCCTCGGTGACAAAACACAGCGTCTTCTACGCCAGTAATTTCTTGTAATTCCTCGTCTCGCAGTCCTGCCCAAGAACTGGGAAAATCTTTACGGTTGTCAAAGCTCTTTGAATTTTTACGTACCGCCTTTACTCCCCAATCATCATTTATATCTCTTGGGTAGACTACAAAAAGTGTTTCGGATAATGTATTTAATATGTCACTGCTTGGATAATTTTTATCAAAAACCAAAATCTCTTTATTTTTCGTATTGTCATAAATCAAAACAATTGATTGATTGGATAAAATAGTATCTTTGGCATGAATTATTTCTCGCAGTAAAATTTCTTTTGCTATTAGAACACTTTTTGAAAACATTTGATCAATTTGAGAATCTGTCTCCCGCCAAGTTGGACGCATTACCCTAAAAAAATCTTGAATTAAATATGGAAAAACTTCATATTTTTTTTCAACTAAATCAAAACCGTTATCATGAGCATCAATAGGAGATACAAGGTGTTTATCTATAAACTCAGCAGCCTCATTAGATCCAGTTAATTCTATACCAAATTTTCTCCAAACCAAACCAAAGGCTGCATATTCTATGCTAACCTCGCCAAAAGCTCTGTTCCCCGCTCCACCTTTTTGATGATGATCAAATCTATTTGTTTTTTCATCATGTACACCGCCCACATCAAAAACATAGTCGCCCGTTTCTATAATCTCAAAATCGCGCGTGCGAATTATTTCCCAACTTGAGGCTAGTCCGCCCTGGATGGAAAAATCGTTATTGGTTTTCTCTAAGTAAAGAATTAAGGTCGCAGCCGCAAAAACATCATCTGCATGAAAAGACCCATTATGTGTAACCAAGGTTTTTGCAGCAGGCACTGAGCTTGCCGAATGTGTTGATCTTTTATTTGTTATCTCCATTGTGAAATTCTTCAAAGACTTTATAAGCCCAACCGACTAATTTGTCAAAAGTAATAAAGACTATTATTAAAACAAGAACTACCAAAGAAAATCTCCAAATTTCATCACTAACACGAATAGCGGCATAAGAGAAAAAGTAGCCGAGCAACATCAATCCTGGAGCCCAAAATATAGTAGAACTAATTTCCGCTTTTAAATATTTCTTAAAATTTATATTTTTATAGCCGGCAAAAATAATCACTAAGTGATTCATCATTATAAATTTTGAAATAAAAATAGACCAAAAGGGTTTCCGCTCGAAATGAGGCATTACACCGAGAACCCGCTTTTCAATATATCGGAAGAATTTAGTATTGTTAAATTTTTTATGCAAGAATTTTCCCAAAAAATATCCCAGAAAGGTCTTCGCCATTCCACCACAAAAAATAATTATCAAAGAAAACCAGAAGTTCAGCGCGCCCAAAAGCACCAAAATACCGGCTGAAATAGCAATAATTTCTCCCTCAAATATTGTAACGAAAAAAATCAAAAAATAAGTAAACGCTAAATTGTTTTCTACTAGATGATTTAAGACATTGACCGTGTACATAACTATTAAAAGAGTGAGTCTACGACCTCTTTCACTACCCCACCGTCCGCTTTGCCCTTCAAATCTTTCATTAGAGCAGACATCAGCAGACCTTTTTTCGTAGCATCATTAATGGATAATTCTTCTTTTTTGGCTTGAGCAATTTTTTCAATTTCACTTCGCTCCATCATCTTCGGTAGGTAGATTTCAAGAATTTTCAACTGGGCTGTTTCTTCTTTCACTAAATCATCTCTCTGGCCCTTTTTGTATTGCTCAATTGAATCTTTTCTTTGTTTGGTAAGACGAGTAATTACTAAAAGCACTTCTTCGTCAGAGAGCATTTCGTTCGGTTTTCGCCCTTTGCTGACAAGTTCATTAGTAAAACCAGCGACCATTGCGCGTAATGTTTCCAAGCGCACAATATCTTTGGACAGCATTGCTTCCTTTATTCCACTTTTTATTTGTTCGTGTAGCATGAAAAAAGAAGAAAATATTGTCATTTACGGAGACTTTCGCAGGCTGACGAGCCGAGAATGAACAAAAATTCAGTAGAATTTTATGTGACTCCGTAAATGATAATATTTCCTTACTTTATTGTAACAAAATATGTTAGAATAACCAAATGCAAAGGATAATATTTTTTGATACAGAGACTACGGGCAACACAGAAAAAGACTTTTTGTGCCAAATTGCCTACAAGGTGGACAGTGAAAACTTTACTGGCCTTTATAAGCCTCTGATCAAAATCCCGCCAGAAGCTTCGGCAGTACATCATATAACAAATAAAATGGTTAGAGATATACCATCTTTTGCCGAAAGTGGTGATTTACAAAAAATTAAAAAGCTTTTTGAGGACAAAGATTCTATTCTCGTAGCTCATAATGCGTCTTTTGACTTGTTAATGATAAAGAAAGAAAATATAGAACCTAAGAAATTTATCTGCACCTTGCGACTTGCAAGACATTTAGACCCTGAAGGAAAAATAGAAAGATATAATTTACAGTATTTACGCTACCTACTTGAAATAGAAATAGAAGCAACAGCACATGATGCTCTGGGAGATGTATTAGTCTTAGAACAGCTCTATGAACGATTGAGGAAAAAAATAATGGAGCAAGATAGTTTAGATGAAGAAAAAGCAATAGAAAAAATGATAGAAATATCTTCACATCCTTCCCTCTTGCGAACTTTCAACTTCGGTAAACACAATGGTAAGAAAATGGAGGAAGTTCTGGCTATTGATCGTGGATATCTGGAATGGCTCCTAGCCGAAAAAGTCAAAAGTGATCAATTAGATGAGGACTGGATTTATACGCTGAAGCATTATTTGGGAAAATAAAAATTACTTTTCGCTATTTACTAAACATGTATTTGGATGTAAGCTTACTTGCAGGGAGATGTTCTATATGATAATGATACGAAGATGATCGCGCTGTTCTGGTGGCTTTTTCGTTGTGGGAGAATTTTTGTTTCGAAATTAAAAATGCTAAAATGAAGGAATGCAAATTCTTTTGATAATAATAGGAATAGTTGCAGGAGGTATTTTTGTGTATCTAGTTTTGAATAGAAAAAAAGAAGAAAAGAAAGACGACATTGGACTTCAGTTGATACTCACACAGTTAAATGAACTTTCGCGCACAGTAGATAATAAAATTGGAGAATCTCACAAGCAAGTGAACGAAAGTCTAAAATTTCACTCTAGTGAATCAAATAAAATAATTCGCGATGTGACGGAAAGACTCACTAGACTGGATGAAACCAATAAACAAGTCATCTCCTTCGCTGACCAACTACAAAGCTTGGAGAATATTTTAAAAAATCCAAAACAACGCGGGATTCTCGGTGAATATTATTTAGAAACAGTTTTAAAAAATGTATTGCCACCTGGAAGCTATCAAATGCAATATGAATTCCCCGATAAAACGATAGTGGATGCAGTTGTATTTGTGAAAGACAAAATTATTCCAATAGATTCTAAATTCTCACTGGAAAATTATAATAAAATGGTTGAGGAACGCGACACCACAGAGAAAAAGCGGTTGGAAACAATTTTTGTAAATGATTTAAAAAATAGAATTACTGAAACTGCTAAATATATCCAACCGACGAAAGGTACGACTGATTTCGCCTTTATGTTTATCCCCCACGAAGCTATTTATTATGACCTACTGACTAATAAAGTGGGCTCCACGGAAGAAAATGCTGAAAATTTAATACAGCGCGCAGCGGGAAAATATAAAGTCATCATCACTTCACCTACTTCATTTCTGGCATATTTACAAACTGTTCTGCAAGGACTCAAGGCACTTCAAATAGAAGAGTCTGCAAAAGAAATAATTAAAAAAGTGGAAGATTTAGGTAAACATTTGAAGTCCTACGATGAATACCACAATAAGCTCGGTAATGCGCTCGGGACAGTGGTGAATCATTACAATGCTTCAAATAAAGAATTAAAAAAAATAGATAAAGATGTTCTTCGCATCGCTGGAACATCGCCCGATCTCGCATTGCTCGAAGTAGAAAAACCAAAAATGGAGGAGTAAATTTACAATATTTTTATAAATAATTAATATTGATGACCACGCTTAATATTACTAGAATCAGGTAAACCAAAATCATCCTCTGATCTTTTCCGAGTTTTTTGTTTATTTTTTCTAGTATCGTTTAGGATGCCCCTTTTTATTTTGGAAGTATTAAAGGCATTAGTGAGTTCAGTCAAATCAATTTGATAAATAGCTGCAATTCTTGGAAGTAATTCTTTCTTTGGAAAAACTATACTACCACCATGTGCCTCCCATTGCCCCAAAGTCTTTATGCCGACACCAAGAAATTCGGCTACTTCCGGTCTGGATTTATTTGCCAAATTTCTTGATCGAATCAATAACTCTTCAAAAGATAATGTACTATTTAATTCTTCTCTTACTTTTACTTTCGGAGCAAATTCATTCATAACAACATTATATTCTTATTATTGACTAGAGACAATGATTTATATAATTTTTGATTTTCTATTTAAAAATGCTATATTTTTCTTTGTAGGTCTTTTCGGGCTCTATCGTCTAACGGTTAGGACGAATCCTTCTCAAGGATTAAATCGCGGTTCGATTCCGCGTAGAGTCACAAAGCGCAGGAAGCAGGCAAACTGCTTTGCCTGCAGGCGATTTGTGAAGGCGCAGGCATAATTTTTGAGTACAAAAATAGCCGAGCCGGGGTCGGCAAGTACTTACATTTTTTATGATTTTAAGAAATAAAAAATTTAGTAACTTGTGACCACACAAACTTAGTACGCGAAGCGTTCCAAATCTGACAAAAAATCTGGTCCCAATTCTGTATAATTATTTCACATCAATTATTTTTTCTTTTTCCACTCCTCATCTTGACGTACTAACAACTTTTCTCTATTTTCTTGATCTAGAATCATCGCTTCTACTACACGTTCCATGCGCATACCTTGGGAACCTTTAACGAGTATCAAATCATTATTTTTTATAGAAGTTTTTATAAAAACACTCACTTCGTGCGAATTTGAAAACTCAAAAATATTTTTTTCTTTCATTCCTGCTTCTATGGCGCCGGACTTGATGGCTTGCGCTCTCGGACCAACTACGATAAGCACGTCTGTATTTTCGCTTAAGTTTTCGCTCGCAATCTTACCAATATTTCTATGAGCTTCTTCCGTGTGGCGACCTAGTTCTAACATGTCACCTAAAATAGCGATTTTTCTCCCATTGGACTCTACCGCTCCCAAAGTTTTAAGCGCAGACTCGCAAGCAAAAGGGGAGGAATTATAAGTATCGTCAATAATGAGAGAATTATTTATTCCTCTAAGAAGTCGCATACGCCCTGGTGAAACATCGTAATTCTTTAGCGCATTTACCGCAGAAAGCATATTTAATTTCAACCCGAGAGACAGAGCGAGAGCTCCGAGTGAAGCGTAGACATGATTCCTGCCGAACACTCCCTCTATAATCACAGGGAAACTGTTCCCCCCTTCATCTATTCTGAAAATAATTCCTTTAGGAATTCCAGTATCATCGTAAGAAATATTATCGCTCGAACCCAAAATGTCCGCTCCATCTTTAAATCCATAAGTTACGGTTCTGTGTTTACTATTATTTTTCATCGCACGCACATCTTCATCATCAACATTTAATATGAGTAGACCGTCTCGTTTTAAGGTCTTGATAAGTTTGCTTTTTTCTTCTATTAAAGTTTTACGTGAACTAAAAAACTCAATATGCGCCGGAGTATCTCCTATGGCTGTGATGATAACAGCATCCGTTTTAAGCCAAGAAGCAGTGTGATGCATGTCGTCGGGCTTCCCGACACCTACTTCGAGCACTAACCATTCTGGATATTTGTGTGGAATTAAAAAAAGCCAAAAACCTTTTACAATATTTCTGAGCCAGACGAGAGGATTGTTCCATCCGTTCGCAACACCCAAGATGGTAAGTGGGAGCCCTATTTCGCTATTATAACTTTTTTCACTTTTGCGGACATATGACACCTTGGATAAAATCGCATAAACTGCATCTTTGGTGGAAGTTTTACCGACTGATCCAGTGATAGCAAGAATTTTCGGCTTATATTTATAAATCACCAGCCTAGATTCTATCCTTAATATGTAAGCTATTATTTTTTTAAAGATTGTTTTCATGGTTGGTATCTCATATGTCCGACTTGTGATTTTCACCGATCTGGTGAAATTTCATAATAATTTAATAAAAATTTAGTAATATCTAAAAATGGATCCGACCAAGTTTCTGCGGCATAACGCACTTCCTTGGGATCAAGCGCGTAGAGGAAAACTATAAATTTCGGATCATATGCAGGGAAATAGCCAAAAAAAGAATGGGTGTGTCTGTCTTCATAATATCCGCCCGTGGTGTTATCCGCAACCTGCGCAGTACCGGTTTTCACCGCCACAGAGAAATGCTCCAGTTTCCCCGTGCCCCCTTTAATCGCTTTATCCATAATCGTTACAAGCATTCTGGTTATCATTTCACTAGTTTCTTTACTAATTTTGGCACGTGTAATTGGATATTTTTTTTCTTTAGAAATACCATTGGCATATTTTATTTCTTTCACAACATGTGGCACAACCAAATTACCGCCATTTGACAATGTCGCGAGCGCACGCACCATTTCAACTGGCGTAAGCGCTATTCCTTGACCAAAAGCGGCGTTAGCATATTCTATTTCTCGCGGACTGTTGAGATTGGAGATGAGAGAGCTTGTCTCATTTGGCAAATCAATTCCAGTTTTATCTTTGATGCCATAAGCGAGTAAATATTCGCGCAATTTTTCCCTACCTAGTTTTTGTGCTACATATACCATTCCGGTGTTGAGAGATTGACTCAAAACTTCTTGCATACTCGTACCTGGACCGCGTGCTTTTTTATCAAAATTAAATATCTCTTTTTTTTCAACTATCACAGAACCTTTGTCATTGTAAGTGCTCTCTGGTGTCAGAACACCAGCGTCGAATGCAGCGGCCATCACCAAAGGCTTGACTACGGAACCGAATTCCAAAACATTTTCAACCAATGGATTTGAGAAAGTATAATTTTTCTTAATTTGGGAAAAGTCGTTTGGATTGAAGTCCGGCTTAGCACCGAGAGCATAAATAGATCCGTCCTGTGGATTCATAATTATTCCCCCAATAGAATCAACTTTATATTTTTCTTTCACCTCGGATAATTTTTTCTCCAGAAAACTCTGAACTGTCGGTTCAATAGTGGTCACCACATCTCCCTCAGACGCTTCGTCCTCGAATAAAGTTTTATTGATATTGGAAAAAACTTCAGCAAAAAAATTCACATAAAGGCTATTGCTATTTCTGGAAAGTTCCGTATTGTAAAATCTTTCAAGACCATAGCGTCCACCAAGCTCTGTATCTTTATACCCCACCAAACCAAGCGTATGGGAAGCGAGAGAATTCCCAGGATAAAAGCGCCATTTTTCTTTTACAATCTGTACTCCAGGGATTTTAAGCAAAGATATAGCATCTGCTTGCTCTCGAGAAAGATGATTAGCGACTTCTTCATAAGGATCGTCTGCTTTTTTCGCTCTGGTTATAAAATTATCATGGTCAAGCACTATCGCTGTTACAAGTTTTTGATAAACATCTTCCGCATCAATAATTTTGTTGGGTTCTATGGCAATTTTGAATCCAGCAGTTTGTGTAGCAGCCGAAATAAGCTGTCCATCCTTATCTTTGAAAAAGATAGTCCCACGCTCATAAACATTACTCACAGAAGTGACATACTGGCGGTCCGCAGATTCCGAATAAGCGTTGCTATGAACGATTTGCACTAAAAAAAGCTTGACAACTAAAATCAAATTAAAAAACACAAAACACAACAGGATAACTCTAGATCTTGAAATAAAGCTCTGTGTCATAAGCTATATGTCATTTGGCAGAATTTTTATACTATTGGAAGACTTAAGTCCGAGAGTTTTACGAGTTGCAAATGTAGCCCGCGTTTCTCGGAAACCCAAGGAATAAGAAAGAGGGAGATCAACATTGCTGGACATGGATAAATATGTCAGTTCCAAATTTCTAACTTCACCAGAGAGGGCACGCGCATCTGTTTCAAGACTTCGGCGTTGTACGATATCAGAGACCATGTTGCCTAAAATGAGAATATAAAAAAGCGCCAAAATACCGAAGGACCCGAAAATAATATTCAAAATAAGTCTTTCAATGTTGTTGTTGATTATACTTACACTCTTCATATGCATCTTTAGTTTTAAACTCATTATTTTCATAATTCGATTTTATTTATCCATGACTCTGAATTTTGATTGAATGGTCATATTCTTTCTAAAATTCGTAACTTCGCGCTTCTGGATCTATTATTGTTTCTAATTTCTTCTATCGAAGGTGTAAATGGTTTTTTATTTATTAATTTTGCTTTTTCTTCTTTTTCTTTCGCCTTATAAAATCTTTTTACTATCCTGTCTTCCAAACTATGGAAGGATATCACCGACATTCTGCCGCCCTTTTTTAAAAATTTAAACCCTTTTTCCAATCCGTTTTTTAACGCTCCCAATTCGTCATTCACCGCTATGCGTAATGCTTGGAAAGTCCTAGTGGCGGGGTGCAGGTGTCCCATCCTATACGCTACCGGCACACTATCATTAATAACTTTCACTAAATCAAAACTACTTTCAATCTTCTTTTTCACTCTTGTCTCCACCACCCCTTTTGCTATTCTCCTGGCAAATCTCTCCTCCCCATAACCATGAATGATGTCCGCCAAACTCTCTTCGCTCCAAGTATTCACAATCTCCTTCGCTGTTAAGTCTTCTCTGGAAGGATTTTCTTTCATGGTCATGAGCAAAGGCTCATCCTTTAGAAAAGAAAATCCTCGCCCGGAATTCTCTAGTTGATCGGAACTTAAACCTAAATCAAAAATAATACCGTCAACTTCCTCTACTTTCGTTTTTACTAAAACTTTATCTATATTTCTAAAATTATCATTTACAAAAGATATATTGCAGTTTTTGAATTTATCTCCTTCCGTGAAAACATTTTTGTCTTGGTCGAGAGCAATTATTTTTACACTAGGATATTTTCGACAAATCTCTAAACTGTGTCCCCCACCACCAAATGTAGCGTCTACAACTATAAACTTCTCATTCTCGCCTTTATTTAACTTCAGCGAGGCAAGCAAACCGTCTATTGTTTCATTTAAAAGAACTGTCCGGTGTATGCTTTGCATCTTATTTCCCTTCACCTCCAAGCTTTTCTGCTAATTGTTCCGCCTGCTTTTCAACAACTGCCTTATTCTCCGACCATGCCTTATCATTCCAAATTTCCACTCTATCTTTAACCCCGATTAACGCTACTGAACTTTTTAATCCTATTCTGTCTTTAAGAAAATCTGGAATTAATATCCTGCCAATTGAATCTATTTCTACTTCCGCTGCTCGCCCAAATATATATCGATTAAAATTTCTCTGGTCGGCTTTTAAAAACGAAAGATCTGCATCTGAATCAGAAAGTTTCTTGCTGACTTTTTCCCATTCTTTATTTGTAAAAATAAACAAGCAATTACCAAGTCCAGGTGTGATAATAATTTTCTTACCGAGCTCTTTACGAAATTTTGCCGGCATTGAAACTCTGTTTTTTTCATCTATTGTGTGTATGTATTCGCCGATGAGCATTGTTTTAATATATTTTTATTAAAAAATTGTTATCACTAACGTTTTTTAGTTTTCCCACTTTTTCCCACTTGATACACATTATAAACCACACGCAAAAATAACACCAAGCCCCACCTGTGGATAACTTATATGACTTTCAGATTAAAAAATTTTATAATGAATCCGTCTGTCGATAGCCTAATGCCCAACAGGCTAGTCCGACATGACACTCGCCCCGCCAGAGAACGTCCTCCGAAGTATCTGGCGGGGCCTCTACACATCGGCGCCTTTTAAAGACGCCCAAACGCTCTCTTGAATCTTTGATTCTTGAGAGCATCTTCATTTATAGGGGTTTTTTCTACTCAATATTCTTTGGTCTCATTAGTGGGAAGAGTTGCGTTTCGCGAAGTGGCTTATCTACCAAAAAAGCGAAAAGTCGCTCGCCATAAGCAAAGCCAAAAGCCGGAGGCATACCATATTCAAGCATTTCCACAAATTCATCATCTGGCATCATCGCTTCTTCATCCCCTGTTTCAATTAATTTTCTTTGTATTTCAAAACGTTCACCTTGATCTAGCGGATCATTTAATTCTGAGAATCCATTGGTGCATTCTGCGCCAGCCAAAATAAGCTGAACACGTTCGGTAAGTAATGAATTTTCCGGTTTTATTTTTGAGAGTGGAGAAACAAGTTTCGGTACATCGACGAGCCATACAGGTCCGACGATTTGTTTCCTGCAGTATTTCCAAAGCGAATCCGTTAAGCGTTCTTTGTTGGTGCCTTCATATTTTACTCCGAGCTCATCTAACTTTTGCATCATTTCTTTTTCTGTCGCAGACAATACATCAATACCCAACATTTTTTTTATCGTATCAACATAAGTAATTCGTTCCCACTTTAGAGAGAGATCAATTTTTTGTCCATGCGTTTCAAATGAAAGTGTGCCGAATGTTTCTTTTACAACTTCTTTGATCATTCTTTCTGTGAATTCAGTCCCCTCCATATAATCCATGTATCCAGCGTAAAATTCCATATTGGTAAATTCTTGCGTATGTTCAGGACTAGATCCTTCATTTCTATATACTCTGCCGATTTCAAATACGCGCTCAAAACCAGCTGCTAGTAATCTTTTTTGCCAAAGCTCTCCAACTGAAATTCTCATATATACGTCTAAATCAAAATCATTGTGATGCGTTTTAAAGGGCTTTGCCTCTGCCCCACCAGTTGTCACTTCAATAGTCGGTGTTTCAACTTCTAGAAAATTTTCTTTCTTTAAAAACTTGCGTGTTTCATCCCAAAATTTTGCTTTCTTTTCAAAAAGGTCTTTCAATCCCGGATTCATTAAAATGTCCAAATATCTTTTTCGGAATCTTTCTTCCACATCTTGCAGTCCGTGCCATTTTTCAGGCAATGGTCGGAGACTCTTCGAGAGCATATGCCAATCTTGTATTTCTAGGGTCTTCTCTCCCCTCTGGGTTGTAAAAAAATTACCTAGAATTTCTATAAAATCTCCGATATCAACTATTTCATTAAAAAAATCAAATTTATGATTCCCGATGATATCTTTTTTTAACAAACCCTGGAAAGCTCCAGTGCCATCATTTAACGTTAAAAAAATAATCGCTCCCTGCCCACGAATAGACATTATTCGCCCTGCAATCCATTTATTTTCTTTCTTTTTTTCTAATGCATCAAAATTTAGAATCGCTTCTCTTAAAGTTAATTCTCTCATTGATTCTGCTGGGTACGGATTCATCCCTTGCTTTCGCAAGAGTTCAAGCTTTTTTATTCTAGCATCTCTAATTTCATCAATTGAAGACATTTTTATTCTTATTTATTCTTGCGTCTCTCATGGATATTTAGGATACCAATTAAGACACACTGACTACTTTATAGTTTACCACACCGTTTGGAGTCTTAAAAGAAACATTGTCGCCTTTTTTTTTGCCAAAAAGCGCCTGACCAAAAGGGGATCTGTTGGATATCTTGCCCTTTGCCATATCTGCCTCTTCAGATCCTACTATAATATAAGTTTTTTGTTCTTTACTCATTTTGCTGTCAGGTAAATTTTCTTCTTTTTTTTCTTGTTTTTGCACAATTACTTTTGAGCCAACTTCAACCACATCTGCACCACTCCTTACGACAGCCTGTGAATACTTTAATATTTGTTCTATTTTAGCAATGCGTTCTTCGAGCTTGCCTTGATCTTCACGAGTTTGGTGATATTCCGCATTTTCTGACAAATCGCCCAAGGACTTGGCATATGCCAAAGAAGCTAAAATCTCTTTTCTTTTAGGTCCCTTCAAGTCTGCAAGTTCGACCAAGAGAGAGTGTCTTTTTTCTTCAGTTATATAGTCAGCAGATCCATCCATAATCATTCATATTATCTTTTTTTACTAAAAAGTCAATTGTGTTTTTAAAAAAAGTATGATAGCATGTGCAAACATGGCAAAAATAGTAATAGAAATCAAGAAAAATTCAAACGAAAATAATTCTAGCGTTTTGCGTCGTTTTTCGCGCAGAATTCAGGAATCAGGAATAATCCGCAAAGTGAAAAACACACGATACAGTGTTAGAAAAGAATCTAAGCTCAAAATGAAGAAAAGCGCACTCAAGAGAATGGCTCGAAGAAAAGAAATAGAGAAACTTCGCAAATTGGGCAAAATGAAGTAATCGTCCCCTCAGTGATTCGCCACAGAGATGGAAAAAGAAATAATGCAGAAAAATCTTTCCATAATCAACACAATAAAAGGCGAGCTCCCAAGCTTGTCTTTTATTGAAATCAAAAATGACATCTTGGGTAAAAATTATTCTCTGTCTGTTGCATATGTAGACGAAAAAAAATCAAGAGAAATAAACAAAAAATATAGGAAGAAAAATAAACCTACAAATGTCCTATCTTTTTCTCTCCACCAAAATGAGGGAGAACTGGTACTGTGTCCGGCTGTAATAAAGCGCGAGGCCAAAAGTTTTAACAAAACATTTCGTCAATTCTTGGGCTTTTTAGTTATCCACGGAATGCTACATTTGAAAGGAATGCGACATGGGAGTATAATGGAAAAAGCAGAAAATTTTTATTGCAAAAAGTATGATAAGAAATATTTCAGTGGGCATAGACGTCGGATCTCAAACTACAAGAGTCGTAGTGGGAGAATTCTTAAAGGGAGAAAAAAATCCTAAAATTATTGGTGTGGGGGAAAGTGAAACGTTTGGGTTACGTCATGGATACGTTGTCGATCCTATCATTGCTGCAGTTTCAGTAAGAAATGCTGTGGGAGTGGCAGAAAAATCTTCCGGAATAAAAATAAAACGCGCATTTATTTCGGTCGGCGGTGTAAGTTTACGCGGAGAATACAGTTCTGGTTCAGTAATTATTTCTAGAGCCGATGGCGAGGTGACTAATTTGGATATAAATAAAGCGTTACAAGACTGTGAGGACAATCTAAACTTAAGCAATAAAAAAGTTATCCAGGTATTTCCTATTTCTTTTCGGCTTGACAATAAAGAAGTATTGGGTCGGCTGGAAGGCATGTGCGGAACCAAGCTTGAAATAAAAACCCTTTTTGCAACCTATTCTATGCAACACTTGGAAGATTTGATAGCTGTTTTGGCAGAAGCGGGAGTAGAAACCATAGATATCATTGCCTCTCCCCTGGCCATTAGTCAAGTTGCATTATCAGAAAAACAAAAAATCGCAGGTGTCGGCTTGGTCAACATCGGGTCCGAGACAGTATCACTGTCTGTTTTTGAAAATGGCTTGCCATTGTCAATTCATGCTTTTTCCATCGGTTCCTCTGATATCACAAATGATATTGCATTGGGATTAAAAATTCCTCTCGAGAAAGCAGAGAGCTTGAAACGAGGAGACCCGTCTCTTCATTCCATCGAGGCTTCCGCTGGGCGAGCCGGACGGACAAGCACTGAAGAAAATTTTTCAAAGAAAAAATTGGATGAGATTATTGAAGCACGACTCTCGGATATTTTTGAGCTGATAGAGAATCATTTAAAGAAAATTAAAAGAAGTGGACTCTTACCCGCGGGTATTGTGTTTGTCGGTGGAGGCGCAAACATCTTAGGGATTGAAGAATTATCAAAATCTATACTAAAACTCCCTACAAGTCTTGGCGCAACTGAAGTTCTCGGCAACTCAAAAACTAAATTGCGCGACTCGTCTTGGTTCGCTGCTCTTGGTTTAATAATATCTGGCAGAAATAATCATAGTTACTCTGAAGGTTCATTTGCTAACCTTTTCAAAGACCTTAAAAATACAATAAAATCAAGCGTAAGACAGCTAATGCCATGATGAATTGGTTTCTAGATGCTGGGTTCTAGTTTTATTGAAAAGACAGAAAATTTGCTTTTTTCTACTTCGGTGATAGTATGTAATTTATATAAGTCCTGATATAAAGTCGGGATCCTGATCATAAAAAAAGTGTATCGGGGTTAATTTTTACAAAACACATATGCCAAAAATAAACCAAGAAATAGAGAGTTTCGCTCGCATCATGGTTATCGGGATAGGGGGATCAGGTAAAAATGCTGTTAACCATATGATTAATTCCAAGGTTAAGGGGGTGAGTTTCATCTGCATGAATACCGACACGCAAGACCTACATCATTCTATGGCTGAGAAGAAAATTCACATCGGGAAAAATCTCACAAAAGGTCTTGGCGCTGGAATGGATCCGGAGATTGGCAAGAAAGCGGCTGAAGAAACAAAATCAGAAATTCAAGATGTCATCAAGGGAGCAGACATGATTTTCCTTGCTTGTGGAATGGGTGGAGGCACTGGCACGGGCGCAGCTCCGATTATTGCTCGCGCCGCCAAGGAGCAAAGTATACTTACTGTTGCCATTGTCACCAAACCTTTCTTCTTCGAAGGCAATCATAGAATGAAAATAGCTGAAAAAGGAATTGAGGAATTATCAAAAGAAGTAGATGCGATTATTATTATTCCGAACGACAAACTGCTCCAACTGTCTGACAAAAACACGAACTTTAAAGATGCTTTCAGTAATTGTGACAATGTTCTACGCCAAGCGGTAGAGGGTATTTCAAACCTCATCACAACGCCGGGTATTATCAATGTTGATTTCGCGGACATTAAAGCCGTCATGTCGAATGCCGGTAGCGCACTTATGGGCATCGGCACTGCCTCAGGTGAAAAGCGCGCTGAAAAGGCGGCACTCGGGGCTATCAATTCTCCACTTTTGGAGATTTCAATTCACGGAGCCAAGGGAGTGCTCTTTGCCATTTCTGGTGGAGATGATCTGACTATTCATGAAATCCAAGAAGCAGCGAAAATAATCACGGAATCAATTGATAAAGATGCGAAAGTCATCTTCGGCACGATTCGTGATGAGAAATTAAAAAAAGGCGAAATTCGAGTTACTGTTATTGCCACCAACTTCCCTGCCGACACACCAAAGAAATCTCTCTTTGGTGTAACTGGGGCTATGAATCAAACATTGCTTAAAGATGAAAACACGTCCATGATAAAAAGAGAAGTAAGTAGTAGTATGAAAAATGGTAATTTAGACAATAATGATTTTATAAAAAAAACGGACAAGAAAGACCTTATCGAAGATATTATAGAAGATGACACAGACGACTGGAGCGCTGTTCCAGCATTTTTGAGACGTAAGAAATAACTATCCAAAAACTTCTTGAAAGAAGATTTTACCGGTAAAGATTTTTTGAAGCTTAAAAAATTTTGAAGTTCTCCCGCTGTCGCGGTCGAAACCCCTCAAAATCTTTTTTCAAGAAGTTTTCTTCTATAATTTTTTCATTTTTTTATAATAGTGTATAATAGAGTATGACTTACGATTTAATAATTATTGGAGGTGGGCCTGCGGGTACTGCGGCTACCGTATATGCTGCTCGCAAAAGATTACAGACCCTTTTTATCACCACCGAATGGGGTGGGCAGTCTGTCGTATCCGAACAGATTTACAATTGGATTGGGACAACTTCCCTCTCTGGTAATGAACTCGCAGAAAATTTCAAAAAACATGTATTGGCTAATACCGAAAACGCAGAAAACAAAAATTCTACTTTGAAAGTAAAAGAAGGTGAAAAAGTAAGTGCTATAGAGAAAAATGACACTATTTTTAAGGTTAAAACTGAATCGGGTGAAGAATTTTTAACGAAAACTATTTTAATAACTAGCGGAAGCGGAAGAAGAAAGTTGGTTGCTAAAAATGCAGACAGACTAGAACACAAGGGCCTCACCTACTGCGCTTCCTGTGATGGACCGCTTTTCGAAGGAATGGATGTTGTCGTCATCGGCGGAGGCAATGCAGGATTTGAAACTGCTGCGCAACTTTTGGCATATTGTAAATCTGTAACGCTTCTTCATCGCAGTGAAAGTTTCCGCGCGGATGAAATTACTGTGGAAAAAATTCTAAAAAATCCAAAAATGAAAGCTGTAAGAAATGTGGAGATTTTGGAAGTGAAGGGTGATAAATTTGTGGAGGGAATAGTTTATAAAGATAAAATCTCAGGCGCGGAAACAGAGCTTTCTATTTCTGGTATTTTCGTGGAAATTGGACAAATTCCTAATACTCTTTTTGTTAAGAATACCGTTCCACTGGATGAAATTGGAAGAATAAAAATTAATGCTTGGACCCAGAAAACAGAAATTCCCGGTATCTGGGCAGCTGGAGACTGCACCAATGTCCTATATCACCAAAATAACATCGCCGCCGGTGATGCTGTCCGCGCGCTTGAAGATATATATCTTTATTTGCATACAAAGTAATTAATTTATAATTTTATGGAACAACTAAAACGAAGAATTGCAAAAAGTGGGCTAGATGCATCTGATCTACAGAAGATGAATGATGAAAAACAAAAAAGTTATTCTGCCCGAATTAGGTACGCTCATCAAAGACTCATTGAAGAAGGTAGACCTGAAAAATATGTAATGACAAAGCAGGATGTGGCTACAGCATTAGGTATTTCAAAAGAAAACCTACAAAGCAAATTGTACAGTGTTTACAAAACAAACAACTTAGCAGCAATACTTAATGGTTTGGGATTGCCAAATAATTATACAGAAGAATATTAAATTGCGGAAGACGCAGGGCTCGGTCACGGATATTTTTCTACTGAAAAATCCCGCTACCCCGCCTCGGCACGTTTGCCTCCGGCTTTCTCGCCCCCACACAAGCAAAATAGTTTGCTTGTTCACCCTTTCTCACTTCGTTGCGGAGGGTGGAGGGCTCGAACCTCCAAGGGCTTGCGCCCGCCGGTTTTCGAAACCGGTGCATTACCATTCTGCCAACCCTCCGTATTTGTAATCTAACATTTTTTGCGATTTTTTCAAAAATAATATAGTATAAAAACATGGTCCTCTATCGCTTGTTCGAAATACTCAAAACGATAGAAGCTGAAGTTTTTATTGGCCCCATCGCCCGTTCACGTTTTCAGGACGATGGTGCAAAAGTTTTTAAAGGCCCCATCGTCTAACGGTTAGGACACCGGGTTTTCAATCCGATAATCAGAGTTCGATTCTCTGTGGGGTCACAAATTTTTGAGCCTTATTTCGTAAATATATTTTATCATAACCCACGAAGATATTTTTATCATTTGGAAACTATATGAAATTATGGTAGTTTTTAGTTGAATTCAGTACACCAAAAGGGGGCTAGAAAATGAACGGAACAGTAGTTGCAATCTGCATTTCGCCTGTAGCTGGTGAACCTATGCAGGAAGTGCAAGAAGTAGAGGCAATCGCCGGAGCTGGTCTCAAGGGAGATCGATACGGAGCCGGTAACGGTAGTTTCAATAAGGGTAAACAAGGCAGTCGCCAAGTGACCCTGATCAACGGACTCTTCTTTGAGGGAACCGGCTACGAGTACAACCAGAGCCGACGTAACATCGTGACGATGGGCGTCGAGCTGATGTGGCTCATTGATCGCGAGTTCTCCGTTGGAGAGGCAATCTTCCGTGGAGTGAAGTACTGCGATCCGTGCGAACGACCGACTAAACTCTCAGGCAAACAGCGGAGTTTCAAGGAAGCGTTCCACGATCGTGGCGGTCTCATTGCGGAAGTCGTTCAAGGTGGGACGATCAAGAATGGTGACCAAGTTGTTCCACCACCTCGGGGTTATTAAAATCCCAGAAGATCAAGACAACATGGGACTGGAGAGGAAGCACTGGTGTGTTTCTGCCAGTCCTTTCTCGTTTAAATTAGCGATAAACTCTTTATCTGGTGGAATATCTGGTTCCAATTCCGTATAATTAGTTCACAGCACATAAACAAGCCCACTGCTGGGCTTTTTTATGTGCTGTGACGACCGCAGTGATGTTTAGTCAGCGGATTAAGCCACGAGGGGCGGGCTGCGAAAATTTCGAGCGACGGCGAGAAATTATTTGTAGCTACAAAGTGAAGACTATATTTAATAAAAATATTTATTCCAAGAAAACTAACCCTACCATTAGAACTACTCCTAAAATCAGAGCGAGTAGCTGAAAGAAAGAATGGTTAATCTTTTTAGTTTTATGAAGTTCGGGTATTAAGTCCGCAACTGCTATGTAAATAAACCCTCCTGCCGCTATTGGTAAGACCCAATTGGTAAAGCTCTCACCGGCTTCTCCCAGCATAAAAGCTACAAGGGTTCCTAACACTGCGGTTAGCGCTGATAGAAAATTAAGCCACAAAGCTCGCTTCCTCGTATAACCTGCATGAAGTAAGACAGCAAAATCCCCTATCTCTTGTGGTATTTCGTGAAGTATCACAGCTAAAGTAGTAGCGATACCCAACGGAACGCTAACTAAGAAACTTATACCAATAATAATTCCGTCTATAAAGTTGTGGACGCCATCAGACAAAAGAACTAGCTTTCCTACTGGATGAATATCTTGTTCTTGAGTATCGTCCCCGTGATGATGCCAATGCATAAACTTTTCTAGAATAAAGAATACAACCAGACCTGCGATAACCAACAAACTCACCGTAAGAGGATTGGAAGAAGTTTCAAATGCTTCTGGGATTAAGTGAATAAATGCATCTCCTAAAAGTGCTCCTACTGCCAAACTCACAAGTAAGAAAATATACTTCCGCATAGTTTCTTCTTTTATAGAAAGAGTGAAAACCCCAACCAAAGAAACCAAATTTACCACAACAACTCCTAATAATGCATAAATGTAAGATGTAATCATAAATTATGCGACACAATTCTTACAGAGCCCAAAAAGCTCCAAAGAATGATCTTTTATATTAATAAACTTAGAAGAATTACGAGCTATTCCTCTTAAAACTTTTTCAATTGCCGTGCTTTGAAAATCCTCAACCGTATCGCACTTCAGGCAGGTTATATGGTGATGATGTTCTTGGTTAAGTTCAAAGAAGGCGGACTCTTTTCTGAAATCTACTTTTGTTAATATCTTTCCTTCCTCAAGCAAAGAAAGTGTGCGGTAAACTGTTGCTTCATTTATATCCTTATTCTTTTTATTCCGCTTTAGCTCTTTATGTACATTCTCTGCTGTAAGAGGAGCTTTGCTTTTTGCAAAAATCTTTAAAATAGCCAACCGAGCGGGTGTGGCTTTATATCCTTTTTCTTTAAGTATTTCTTTCATTCCATGAGTATATCTTAAATGCAAATGACTTGCCAGTGGATAACTTCTTCTATTGAGAATGACTGCTATGGGGATTGGATATGGCCTTTCCTTTATATCCTTTCAACATATATACAGCCAACAGAGTGGTTATAGGAACAGTTAAAATAAGTCCAATACTACCTACTACAGTTCTGATGATTTCTGTTGCAAAAATTTCTTGATTAATAATACTAGACATAGAAGAATCTGAGCTTGAGAAGAGTAATAATAAAGGTAGGGACGCTCCTGTATACGCAAGAGCTAAAGTGTTTACTAATGCACCTACATGTTCTCTACCAAATTCCTTAGACAAAAGAAAAACCCTTTATTTGGTTGAATACAAGGTTCCAATTCCGTATAATTAGCTCACCATAGTAAAGACAACTTTACATAGGGTGCTTAGTGTGTATAATGAGCACAATGCGAGAATACATAAAAAATGAAGTTGAATCATTGCGTTCACATTCTGGGACAACTCAGGAAGATCTTGCTTGTAATGTTAACGTCAGTCGTCAAACCATCATCGCATTAGAGAAAGGTAATTACACACCCTCAGTTTTATTAGCACTTAAGATTGCTCTATTTTTCAAAATGCCAGTTGAAAAAATATTTAAAATAGTTTATGACCCTTCGATAAGAACTCAGGCCTTTGGCTCTGAGGCTCAGGCTCGAAGAGGTCATGGTGAATAAAATTGAACCATGAAAAATAATATTAAAGAAACAATAGTAACTATTTGTCTTATCATTATCGCTATTTTACTTCTAAATCCATTTCATTTTTGGATGCCAGATATGATTGTGTTGGTA